>OLIT01002673.1_pt1 | contig 12494 bp, 5 predicted proteins | sample 1601341 | NCBI WGS metagenome assembly OLIT01 (sample SAMEA2452121, study PRJEB22498) | human gut metagenome | biome: human feces; feature: human gut; material: feces | place: Australia | collected 2012
GAACGGCAGGAATCAGATAAACAAAGGCAGGCATAGTCTGCATCAAGTCAAGAATGGGGCGGAGTATTTTATCCGCACGCGGACTGTTTGCCGTCCATACTCCTAAAGGAACACCGACAATCAAGGCCAGACAAGTAGATGATAATACGAGAGCCAGAGTTTGCATGGTCGCTTCCCAAAATCCCATACCGTAGATTAACAATAAGCCTAGTACGGTGAAGATACCAGTTCCGCGTCCTGCTTTCATCCAGGCTGCGACGGCAAGTACGAGGATGGTTATATAAAAGGGAATTCCGAAAAGAATGTGTTGAAATCCGATGATGAAACTACCGATGCCTGCATTCACGGCATCAAAAAAGGTGGCGAAATGTACCATCATCCAGTTGATGGCGCTTTCTATATATTGTCCTATATTTATCATAAATCTATTGCGTTTTGGATTATTTCGTTTATTTCTTCTTTATCTTTTCCTGTCACTTCGATGATTAAGGATGACAGCGGGATAGTTCCCAGAAATTCATGTGTTTCATCAATCACCCAAACCGGTGAATTGCTCTTTGTCATCAGAGGGAGAATATCTTCCAGAACCGTGTCGCATAGTACTGAATGGACTTCTGTCCGCACAATAGGTTCTATGGATTTCTCCTGTTTACTACGCAGTTTAAGCAGGTCATTCAGACGCACCTCTCCTACCAACTTGTCGTCGGCATCTATGACAGGAAGTACTGTTATATTCTTCGCACGCATCTTACGGATCAGTACTTCGGGGCCTTCTTTCTTCAAGCGGGCAACCAATGGTTTGTCAATCATCAGGGATGAAGCGGTAATAATCTTGCTTCTGTCTACGTTTTCCACGAAGCGGGCTACATAGTCGTTGGCGGGTTCGGTCAAGATTTCTTCTGAAGTTCCTACTTGTACGACTTCCCCGTCTTTCATAATAGCAATGCGGTCGCCCAGTTTGATTGCTTCGCTCAAGTCGTGGGTAATAAAGACAATGGTCTTTTTCATCTTTGACTGCAAAGCCAGCAGTTCATCCTGCATCTGTACGCGAATCAGAGGGTCGAGGGCGGAGAAAGCCTCATCCATTAAAAGTACTTCGGGATTATTGGCCAAGGCGCGGGCTAGCCCGACACGTTGTTGCATCCCACCGGAAAGCTCGCCTACCATTTGATTCTCGTAGCCTTTCAGCCCGACTAGCTTCATACTTTCCATGGCTTTCTTTTCACGTTCCTCTTTCTTCACTCCCTGAAGTTCGAGCCCGAATGCGATATTATGTAATACGGAACGATGGGGCAACAACCCGAAGTTCTGAAAAACCATAGCCAGTTCTTTTCGACGGACTTGCAAGAGTTCTTTTTCGGATACTTTGGAAATATCTACTCCATTGACGAGTACTTGCCCCGATGTGGGACGTATCAAACGGTTTATACAACGTAGTAATGTCGATTTTCCACTACCGGAGAGTCCCATTATCACAAAAAATTCTCCCTCGTTAATTGAAAGATTGGCATCTTTCACTCCTACCGTGCACCCGGTATCTTTCAGGATTTCCGCTTTGCTCTTATCTTCTTTCAGCATCTTGAGTGCTTTCTGTTTCTCATGACCGAAGATGAGATATAAATCCTTTATTTCTATTTTGCTCATATAATATATTGGTTTAGATTATAATATTTGTTTTGTTTCCAACTGTTGCGCTTATCATTCTCACCAATGATAAACAAGTTGAAAGTTCGCTTGGTTCGGTCACGTTACATTATAACATGACAACCTGATGAGTTTTAATGATTAAAAAAACAGACTGAGTGGTTTAAAAGGAATAGAATTTGATAAGATTATCCTCTCAATGAACAGTAAAAAACAGTATTTTTATATACGAATTACAGCCTGTTTTTGCATATTGTTACTGCAAAGATAGGCAAAATGGATTAAAGATGCAAATTTTATTCAGAAACGGAGTAGTTCCAAAGATGCTTTTTCAAGTCTACGCACCCATTTTGTTTGAAAGAAATCCCTTCTTCCAAGAGTAATAGTTTTTGCTCTTCCCAACCGGGAACGAGACGTCCCGATGCATTGACAACCCTATGACAAGGCGCAGAGACTTCATCCGGCACTTGCTTCAGGGCACGACCTACCATGCGGGAGCATTGAGGTATGCCCAATAATGCAGCTATACCACCATAAGTGGAAACTTTACCTGAAGGAATTTCACAGACCACCTGATATACTTCCCGGCAGAAGTCGTCGGAAAGGCTCGCTTTATCTACTTTATAATCTTTCATTACTCAAACTTTACTTATCAAGTCTACAAAACTAAATAAAAAGAAAGGTATTTGCAAATAATAAGATTGTATCAAATAAAGTCTGCACATCGAAGTTTTTATATGTCTTGTAACAAACCATTCCCCCTATCCCTTTCTTTTCAACAAATCCGTCGGACTCTCACCAAACTGTTCTTTATAGCATTTAGTAAAATAAGAAGGAGAACTGAAGCCGACTTCATAACCTATTTCAGAGACAGTCATATCCGATGAAGCAAGCAGGGAGGCCGCTTTCTTCAGGCGGGCAATCCGAAGTAACTCATTGGGAGAATAGTTAGTCAGGGATTTTATTTTCCGATAAAGCTGTACACGGCTTAATCCCATATCTTTGCCTAAATCTTCTACGTTCAAATTGGAGTCTCCCATTTTCGCGTCAATCAAGGCTTTGAACTTTTCTACAAAATCCTTGTCCATATCGCAGACATCTTCTTTTGCCAATGTCTGTCCGTCACCAAAGAATTGTTTCAGGCGACGATGCGAATCTATCAGGTTGCGGACACGTGCCAGTAGCAATTGCGAACTGAAAGGTTTGGAGATATAAGAATCTGCGCCACCGTCGTATCCTTGGATTCGTTGTTCATCTAAAGAACAGGCTGTCAGAAGGATAACAGGGATATGACATGTTTGTAATTCACTTTTCAGTCGGCGGCAACATTCAATGCCGTCAATACCGGGCATCATCACATCGGAGATAATCAGATCCGGAACATATCTCATAGCTTTGCGGATACCTTCCGAACCGTCGGCTGCTTCAATGACAGTATAGTCTGTATGAAGTAGTCCATGAACATATGAACGGATATCTGCATTGTCATCAATGATAAGCACGGAAGTTTTGGAAGGGTCATAACTTTTTCCCGGTTTCTCTTCTTCTCCAATGGATAAAGCGTCATTCAGTGAAGAAGATTCAGAAACAGAAGAAGCGAAAGAAGCAGAAGATGTCAAAAGGTCTTCCACAGTATGAGTATCACACGTTCGTACCGGTAAATCCACGGTAAAGACAGTTCCTTGCTTTTCATCGCTTTCCACTGATATAGTTCCACCATGCAACTCAACGAAAGCCTTTACTAAAGCCAGTCCTATTCCCGAACCGGCATGGTGCATATCTATTTTATAGAAACGGTCAAAAATACTCCGGATATGTTCTGCGGAAATCATCGAACCGGTGTTGGATACGGTAAAACGAATCCATCGGTTATCCTCTTTTGTCAAGGTAGACAAACGGACGGTAACTTTACCATTCTCCGGAGTAAACTTGAAGGCATTGGAGAGTAGATTAAAATAAATGCGTTCCAACTTCTCTACATCTGCCAAGGTACGGAAGTCCGTATCCGGCATATTGTCAAAAGAGAAATGAATATGCTTTTTGCGGGCTGCTGACAAGAAAGATTCGTTCCATCCCTCGAAAGAGGAAAGAATATCTACCGGAACGGGAGTATATTCCATCTTGCCATTTTCGTATTTACGGAAATCCAAAATCTGATTGACCAGGCGCAAGAGGATATTTACGTTCCGTTGTATCAGCATCAACATCCGGTGCTGGTCACCACTTAATGTGTTATCGGCCAACAGATGCTCTACCGGGTCGGCAACCAAAGTTAATGGAGTACGGAAATCATGGGAGATGTTCGTAAAGAAAACAAGTTTGGCGTGAGTGGCTTCTTCCAGTTGATGAGAAAGCTGTATTAATTGGTCACGCTGTTCTTCCAGTTTGTCACGTTGTTCCTCTAACTTATCCCGTTGCTCTTCCAGTTTATCGCGCTGCTCTTCCAACTGTCTCTTTTGCTCCGACAATTCTTTATTCAGTCTGTTTTTAGAGCGAAGCGACTTATAAACGACTAATAACAACCCCGCCACCAATAAAAGAATGGCCAAACCGCCATACATGACAACCTGTTGCGTGGCTACACGTGACAGATACCCGCCGATACGTCCGTTCAAGGTTTCTATCTTCCGATCCAGTTCTGATATATGAGTGGTCTGGAGTTGCATGACGTGTGCGTTCGTACGGTCTACAACAGCGGTATTCATCACCGTTTCTCTGGGATAAGGCTTTTTCTCAAGGATGTTCATCGCCAACTGCAACACCTTGTCGCCATTGGTAGGATAAATAAAGGTGGCGTCCAACACACTATCAAGAACAAGTTCAAGTCCGTTTCCTTTACCCGGCAGAGCGTCGATGCCGACAAACATCATTTCCTTTTCCCGTCCCACTTTCTTGGCGGCCTGATAAGCTCCCGGAGCTATACGGTCATTATGAGCATATACGGCATCAATCTTCGGATTACGACGGAGCATACTATCCATTTCCACTTCTGCCGGGCCACGCTCCCAGGCAGCATCCGCCTTGTCAATCAGTTTGACATCCGGGAAGTTGCTGATGGCAGCCATAAAGCCCTGATGCCGTTCCATAGCAGGAGTCGAGCCACCTAAGCCGGTAAGCTCCACCACATTTCCTTTTCCTTTCAGGCTGGATGCAATGTAGTTTCCCACCGCACGGCCTATTTCATAATTATCAGCACCGATATATGCAGTATATTTATCAGAAAGAATCTTCCGGTCTACCAAAACGACGGGGATTCCCTTTTGATAGACTTCTTCCACTATCGGAGTCATGGGAGCTGCCTCGTTGGCAGAGATTATCAGTAAATCAACCCCTTTGTCAATAAAATAATGAATATCTTCCGCCTGCCGGCGATTATCATCTCCGGCAGAACGTATTTCGACCGATACCCCGTCATAGAACATCGCTTCACGGAGAATTTCATCATTCATCTTGTGCCGCCACGAATCATCGCTACATTGAGCCACCCCAATACGGAAACGGGGAGCATCCTGCCGACAGGCAGCCATCCCTAAAAGACAAAACAATATCACTATCCATTTCGTATATTTCATCGCTTTAATTGTTTTCATTCTTTCGTATTTCTTTCTGTAATCCAAATTCTTTTCCCTTCGTTATTAGCATTCACTACCGGGAAGTACATCAATTCCACTTTCGCAGGATTCAGCGTATATTTACCGGTAAACCGTGGAAGCAGAGGAATCGTAAACCTATAAGTACCTATCGGTAATTTTTCGCTAAAGATAACGGTTTTCTCCTTAAAATATTCACGATACACTTCGCCACCGGAAAAATTAACAGGTTTTGAAGCATAGCTGCAACCTGCCGGGATAGGAACTTCGAGCATTACATACTGTGCTCCTTCCTGTTTCACCTGCAAGGTAACCGTCAGCGTGACAGGCATACCCGCCACTAAGGAGTCCGTCCCCAAAGTCGATTCTACCTTGAATGAATCGCTTTCACGAGCGTCCATTACACGCTTCGTCGAATAGACACTATACAATAAAGGCTCTTTTCCTGTTTTTGAAATAAGCAGACTCTCTCCTGCTGTCAGCCGGGCTTGATAAGGAAATTCCGTAATTCGTTTGTTGTCCTTACCGCTCACGGATACAGTCGTCCCCGTTGTGCCTTTCGATTCTTTTAATATATCAGTGAGGATGGTTGCCACGGCAGAAGAAGCTTGATAAGTATTCCAACCACGGTCTTTAGTCCGCAGAATGTATAGTTGCATCTTGTCTTTCAGCTTATATAAGGAAGAATCATTCTTGATAATCCGGTAAGCAATCAGAGTATTTATCATTTTATTTCCTTCCCAAGACCAGAAAGAAGTACGCCGCCCGTCATCACAATAAACACCGCCCAATATATCTCTTTTCAAATAATGATTCACACTATCGCCTACATTTACTGAATCCACTTGCTGTTTGATTTCCCAAAGAAGCAGCTTTTCTTTCAGATACGAGCGAGGACGGTAATCCTTATATCTGTTTGCCAGTGAATCCTCCTTCTGTTCCTGTTGCCGGACAAACGGTTGCAACAATTTGACAGCAGAAGAATAATCCGCCCGAACTCCCCATTCATACAATGCATGAAGTATTTCTATATCATCCAGTTTCATCCCCCGATAAGGACGCGCATGGGCATAATTTATTTCCAATCCGTTCAGGTTCAAGTCTACTGTATAGCCTGCATCTTTCGCTAATTTCAAAGCCCGCAGGATATGTGCCGACATCCAGTAAGAAGTATTTTCCATATTTCCCCACCACGACCATAGCTTCTGCTTATTCTGATTGTTCACCAACTTGCGGACAATAGATTTGATTGCCTTATCCGTTTCTTCCGGTTTGCCCTTATTTTGCATCAACTTTTGATAGGCTAGCAAACCTATTAATTTGGATGCCAATTGCTCATTACATAAATATTTGTATCCGTTCAGGTAATTCACCGATTCTTTATAAACATCCAGTTGGTTGTCCATGATACTAACCGTGACCTCTTCATCCTTGCCGGATTGTACTTTGACCGTTTTCGTATCGGATAAGATACTTAACGTACCTTCAGCCAGTTCCGTTCCTTGCGGTAATACAGGAATTGTATATTCTTCCCCATCCTTATATCCATCGTCACGAGTGAAAAGATAACTCATTGTCACACTATCGGTATTCGCGACCTGCATCGGCAACGTTTCATGGAATCCTTCCGTCAGATTTACTTCACGCTCCGTCCTGGCATCCCCATCAACACTGAACTGCACATTGCCTTTTATCTGCTGCCCTTCCAAATAATTACGAATCATTCCGACCAATGCACTTTGGTCTCCATCTATCAGGAAACGGGGAGTTTTCAGTTCCGCCATCAACGGCTTATAGGAGCGGACGGAACGGCGGAAAGTGCCCGTCTGCAAACGTCGGTTCATAGCATAGACCACCGCTTCCCATTTCGTCATATTATCAGGGAAAGTCGTTTCAAACCGGACTGTTCCGGTTTTATCCGTCAACAAGCGGGGTTGCCAGAAAGCTACATCCGAGAAGTTCCGGCGCAATCCGCTTAATTGCATCAACTCATTATAGATTTGACCGGCATCCACTTCGTCCTTAGTTTCTTTATCCTGTTCTTCCAGTTTCTCTAAAGGCGCGGAAGCCGGGGTAGAAGAATCCGCCGAAAGTCCGGCAACAGCTCCCGTCAACGAACGCTTGACATTTATTCCATATCCAACGACTACCACTTCTTCCAACGCCTGACTATCTTCTTCTAACGTAATCATCAGATTCATGCCGGGAGTTGCCATTATTTCCTGTGATTTAAACCCGATATAACTAATCTGAAGCAAATCTCCGCTCCTGTCACAATCCATTTCAAAATATCCGTCCACATTAGTTATCGTCCCTTCCATCGTTCCTTTCACCAACACACTGCATCCTATCAGTCCTTCTCCCGTAGAATCAACGACATACCCGCAAATCTTTCCTCCATAATGACGAACATACTGCGTTATCCTCATCGTTTTGCCAAAGGACGGATTCGTTCCGATGAAACCGGCTTCTCCACCCGCCAAAAGCCATTTGGCAGATAAAGAATCACATTCATGCAATGACAGAGATTCCATATTAACGTCCATATAAGTATAAGGACTTATCCGCAAACTGTCCCGCTTCAGATACTTCCCATTCCTATAAAGCAGAATAGCATCATAGATGCCCGCAGGAAGTTTTGAATATATCCTGCTTTTCCGCACCAGTGTATCCGGGTAGTGCATTTCCCCGGTAGCACAATCTCTGAAGAACAAGTTTGCCACTCCGGTAGAATCCTTTTCTTCGGGAAGACGGAAGTTCAACTTCTTGTCCGGCAAAGAAAAATAAATCCGGGAAGGATGCCAACTGATTCCTTTCTTATGTTCTTCCACTAGCTTACGGAATCTTTCCGGCGACAAGTGGAAATCGTCCAAAGTGGGAATCTTAGCCACAGATGAAAAGTATAAACGGCGCGGACACAACTCGTCATCCTTATACTTATAGACTACATTCCCCTCAAACTCATAAGAGAAACCTCCCTCATGCCGGTAGAGTACGCCATTCATATATTTCCAAAGTCCCGGTTCTACCGGCCCTGCCAATATATTCTTCTTATAACGCGGCAAACCCTGAAGTGAAACAGGAAACAAATTCTCCTTATGTTCAAGGGAAGTATATCCCCACCCTTCCGCTACGGGAAGCCGGCAAAGATACCGTTCATATCGTTTTCTCTCTTCCGGAGTAAACTTATAATCATAAGATTTCCCTTTCTTCTGGCTCAGCCAAACCATTGACACTCCTTGCGGCAATTGGTTCATATCAAAACTAAGTATCGTTTTCTTTCCCCGTTCAAAAGCCAAAGAGTCAATAATAAAAGCCCTGTCGTGCATCCGCAAAGTTATCTTCTGCTTTGCCGACGGACGAAGCACAGGAAAAGAATATCCTTTCGGCTGCTCCGTCCACGAGAAATAACAGGGAACATCGTCCTGCTCAATCACATAAATATTCACCGCTTCCCCGTTCAGCATCACATAAGGAGCAAACTGGGTCGTCCCATCCGGCGTGTCCGCCGTCTGCCTGAACAGCTTTCCCGAAGGATAGGCAAACTGATAATAAGGCAACTTTTCCAAATGAAGCAACTGGTTCCAACGTTGATAATCCAATTTGCCAGTATGCAGATATTCTTTTTGCTGCATCGAATAAGAAGCACGCTGCTCACGCGGACGGGGAGCGCTGCCATAATAAGGCAAATCGGGTACATAATAATTTAATTGACTATTCACAGCAAAAGCCGTCAAGTCAACATTGGCGACCGGATGTCCCTGGATATTCGTTACATTCAGTTTTGTGGTTACTTTCTGTCCGGGATACACACGTTCGGGTAAATCGGATTCAATCAACAGGCGTTCGGAAGGAGATGTGTACGAGCGTTTCAGCATACATTCCTTATCTCCCATAAAATAGAATATCTCCACGTAATAGACAGAAGATGGGTCTATTTCACCGGAGCGATGCTCCATCTCCTTCCCCGAGCCTTTTTGCAATAACCGGTTGCCTTGATATACATACCACGAAAGTTCCAGTTGCAGAGGATTAGAAAGAGAGACGCAGAACGAGTCCTTTTCTATGCCACCGTTCAATTTCAATCCGGAATCCAGTCTGTCGGCAGTAATGACTGTTTCATAATCCGCTTCAGGGATTTTAAACCGATAGTCGGAAACAGACTGGTTGAATGGTTCCCGATAAGGCAAACGGATTTTCTTTACTTCTTTCTTATCTCCATAAACCAGTTCCGCCGCTACCGGACGTTCCACGCCCAGGTCGAAGAATGAGAAAGTAATGGTATCCGCCTGCGTCGTATATTGTATATCATGGTTGCAATGATAAAAGGTTGCCTTGTCGTACTGTTCCAACCGGTTATTATCGGCAGTCAGCAACACGGCATTTACACTATAAAAGCAGTCGGAAGTGCCGAATATTTTAGAAGGAATATCTACCGAGGCTTTTCCTGAGACATCCAGTTCCGCCTGCACAGACATCAACGTATCCGGCAAAGAGAGGATTTCCGTATAAGATTTCAACACTTGCTCCCTGTTGATGGTAACTTCCACATTCACTTCCCGCAGAGGAAGTCCGTTGGCATCCGTGGCACTAATATCTATCCGGTTGCTCTGTGGCGCATACTGCACATTCGAAGCCAACTTGACAAGCAACTTATTCCCGTTCAACTCATAATCCTCGTATCTGAACCCCGTAGAACTGACAATACGCCCCCGCTTGTCACGAAGCTGCATGACATACATTTGGTCTAACTTCAGATTCAACGAATCGTCCAACTGAAATTCTCCTGCATATCCCCCCGGATGATAAGGAGTGACAGGCATTATCTTCTTATAGTCGCGTCCGGAAGAACCGGTACGCATCCATAAAGAAAGTTCCTGTTTCAAAGGTCGTTTATGCTCCGAAAGAGCATAAGATTTAAAGCGAACCGTCTCACCCGGTTTATATTTATTCTTATCCGTAATCAGATAACTATAAAATTCCGGGCCGCTTTGTTGCCCATAATCATTCCGATACCAAGGCGAAACAAGATGTTTCCACAAATCAAATACTGCCCTGAACTTGTCTAACTCCACCGTCAGGATATGTTGTTCTTTCTGCGACCAGTTATCATCCGTATACGTCTGGCTGTCTTTATCGTAATATACCGCCCTGCCGCCAACACGTACTTTAGCATCTTTTCTGATTGTTCCTTCGGCATCAACCACTTGAAGGGTCAGTACCCCATACTCTTTGAACAGAAAAACATGAAAAGGAATCACCGGAGCATACCGGTAATGAACTTCATTCCGTTCTACATCAGCTAGCAGGAAATGCCCTTTGGCGGGAAGATCAGTCCATGTTTTGGTAAAACGGGCAAATGGCGTCTGTTGTATTCTGTCCCAATCCTTACGTCCGAGTTTACCTTTGAGAAGTTTCAAAGCATCCTTATTGTTCAGTTCGAAAACAACCGTTTCGGGAGAAGCGTCGCTTCCAAGCATCGGTTGTCCGAAAGTCCGGCCCGAAAAAAGTAATAATACCAGTAGTAACAGGCTTTTTATCTGAAATTGCGAGGTGTTCATAGTATTCTGCATTAATTCAGAACAAAAATAAAAATAAATACGCGAGTTCGCTAATAATCACTCGATTATTCTACTAATTACCCTTCTGACAGAAAGCGGAACGACTACAAATATTTGGCGGGAAATTATTAACAAAAGTGTAAAGCATAAACAAAACGCTTAATCAATGTTATAAAACATCTCTTTTTATTTGGATTATTTGCAGATTTCACAGAAGTCCGTATCTTTGCAATGTGTTTTTCATAGTATTAGATTTAAGGTTAACAAAGGTTGGAGCAAGGCGTTGCTCCTTTTTTTATGCCTGTACGTCTCATTACCAGCTCAGCCTTTTAGTAAAGGAAAAGCAGTTATTCATCGCCTTGTTCTATGTCATCCGGTAATAAATAATCATTCGCTTTAGCTGAAGATATGACAGGACGTCCTAATTGTGATTCAAGTTGCATTCTTGCAGCCTTGGCTACACTACCACCACTTTTGGCAACCTTGGCGTTCTGATTGAATCCCTTGGGGTTCTTCTGTTTCGAGATTTCTGCCGTTGAAGCTTCAGCAAGAGTATTAAGTGCCAACTCAAGATTCGTCATGTTATCGCGGAGATTCTCTTTCTTCAATCCTTTGAATTGCTTGTATTCCTTAGTTGTTCTTCCACTCCATTCCTGAGTAATGATATCCGTTAATGAAGCATATTGAGTACCGTTGATTCCATTGCGTTGCCATTCATCCGTCAGCTCCTTGCGGACTTCCATACTCTTGATTCGCTGATTAATCCAATTATCCGAATAGCCCAAACGTTTATAATCCATCATTGCTTGATTAATGGACAGTTCCGGGTCTTGCAGTTGGTCTATACGCTCGCTGGCTACTTGTGCCATCCATTGTTTGAAAGGCTCTGCTTTGGGTGAAGGAATAGATTGGATAAGACGGAAAAGTTGCTCCGTATCTGCTACATCTGTCAATCTCATTTTACCGTCAGCAGCTTGCATTTTCAACTGGTTACAATTTGTAACCGTTTCATTACCCTCTTTTGAAAGCCTGTTTTTCAATACTTTCCAGTAATTCCTTGCAGCTTGATAATCTACACTATCAGTTAGCACCGCCACCACATCTACTATGGAAAAATACCACTTTTCCTGTTCGTCATCCCATACCGTACGAACTTTCTTGTCCTGAAACAACTTTAATGCTTCTCTTTTTGTCATTGCTATTCTATTTTTTTATTCATATTATTAATAGCTCTCTCCACCAATCGTAATCGGAACAAGCAAAGCGGGTTATTAAGTTTATGCAAAAGTAGGTATTTTATGACACAACCTACGAAGAAACATTCTTTAAAAAACAAGATAATTTTCAACGGAAGAAGGAAAATAATTATAAAAAGAGTAAGAACATATCTCCTGATTTAAGATATGCCCCTACCCTTATATTCTAAAGACAATTTACAATAGTCTGTCTTTCAACACCTGCGGCAGTTCCGGCATCGCTCCGCTCTGCGTACATACATAAGCGGAGACTTCCACCGCCAACTTATGTGCTTCAGGAACCGGCTTGCCATTCAAGATAGAAGCACAGAAAGCCGCTGTGAAAGAATCGCCTGCCCCTACCGTATCAGCAACGGGAACTCTCGGAGTTTCCTGGAAAGAGACAACACCCGGAGTAAATACATAGCTGCCATTGATACCACAAGTCAGAATCAGCATTTTCA
>OLIT01002674.1_pt1 | contig 12484 bp, 9 predicted proteins | sample 1601341 | NCBI WGS metagenome assembly OLIT01 (sample SAMEA2452121, study PRJEB22498) | human gut metagenome | biome: human feces; feature: human gut; material: feces | place: Australia | collected 2012
GCCCTAACACATCATTACAAAAAACAGGATAGCTGACAGTATGATCCGGTGCTTCCCAAAAACAGATAAAAGCACGTAAACGGTTTCTTGCCAAAAAAACTTTATGATCTTGATCTTTCAATTCTCCCGTTTTCTTGCTGAAAAAAACATCCTGCGCTATCTCTATCCACTCCGAAGCATCCGAAGAAAGCGCTGCCGGTACGGGCGTAACAGGAGTAACAGCCGCTTTATTATACTCCACCTTTTTGCGCCGTTGCCATATATACATTATAATAACAAGAATGCACCACAACAAAATCAGCCCCCAAATCAAAGGCATCCGGCTAAATAAATAGGAATGGGGGAACAGGACATACGCTTGTAGTTCTATTTGCCTTTGATCCTGTTCTACGCCAAAGACAATGGGGTCTAAAGGGATCCCTGCCCGAGATAACGGCTTATTCGAACAACTGACAAGGCTGTCGCCCTGTAAAAAAGAAACGGCAGTCCGGGCCATTATGCCTTCACTTTTCAGTTCTTCTTGAAAAAGACTGTCGAGGGTAAAGGCACGATTGGGATTTTCGAATGAAATGAACATCTGAAAAAACCATTCTCTTTTATCGATCAAAGCAAGACTATCCGCCTGCTTATTTTTTTTATAAACAACTTTTCCCTTTTCGGTCTCGATAACAGTAGAATCAGAAGAAATGCCGGTATCAGATCTTGGGAAAGAGATAAACTCCGGTTGCATCAGTTCCTTTTCCAGATCGACTGCATGACTAAAAAGATAAGTTGCTTTAAGAATCTGCTCATTTTTAATTTGAGAAAAGTAACAACAAGATAAAAACACGACCAATATCGTTAAAATCGATATCCCTCCAAAGACTATAATAAATCTATGTTTTTCCATTTTCATCTCATTTGTGAGACAAAAGTAACAAAACGAACAAGCAAAATCAACACTTTGGCAACATTTCACCGGAAACAGCAAAGTGTTTCCACTTTTAGTTGACAATCTTAAATCGGAAGATTACTTTTACGCTCAAAAAAAGGAACATGAAAAAGAAAACAGTATTAAAATTGCTTTTTATTGCAAGTTGTTTGGTGGCTGTGTGCAGCCTGTTTTACAATAATGAAACAAGCACATTGGACAGTCTGGCATTTCAGAATGTTGAAGCATTGGCCCAAGGCGAAAATGATGATGATGCCCATTGCTATGGTTATGGTTCAGTCGATTGCCGAAGCTACAAAGTAAAATATAAAATATCAGGTTTAAGTTTAGAATAATCGTGAAACGTTTTGCATACGTATTATTAATAGGTATCAGTGCGATAATCTCCTGTACCGATTCCCCCGGTACTTACTACCCACGATATTCGACTTTTCCCAATGAAAAGGCAATAAGTGCGCGGGTGATCGAACTGGACACTGCCCTCTTCCGCTACCCATTCCGGGTAGTGGTCAAAGACAGTATAGCTATTGTAATGGATTTGCATAACGCAGACAATTATTTTCATGCTTTCACATATCCGAATTGGAAACATATTGTTTCTTTTGGCAAACGGGGTGAAGGACCGGAAGAAATGCTTTCGGCCGAAACATTCCAGTTCAACTCCCTCGATTCCATATATGCACTCGATGCAAACAAGATGCAGATCTCACGCTGGGCGATTTCAGCAAAAGACCATTCAGCTACAAGACAGGAAGTGATACGATTAGATAAAAATCTAATCCGTTCATTAGATTTCTGTGCCACAGACTCTTGTTTTCTGATCCCGGACTATTTAGGAGAGCACCGATATTGGCAAGTCAATTACAGTGGTAAACCTATCAGAAGCATCGGTAAAATACCTACCGAAAAAGATTTGGCTTCGGAAATCCGCCCAGCATTAGCACAGGCATGGCGTAGTTTTTTAGATTATAATTCCCATAATGGCGTTTTAGCTGCTGTCACTCAACTGGGAGAGGTGGTTGAAGTTTATAATTTGAAAGACAGTACTCATGTTGTTCGTATTGGCGAGCATGACGAACCTGAATTCAAAATATCAGATGGATATGGTATACCAACAGGCATTATGGGATTCAGCGATGTTCAAGTAACGGATAGTGCCATTTATGCGGTATTTCATGGAACGCCTTTTAAAGAGATAGCAAGACAAAGCGGAAGGCTTCCTGACGGAGGAAAATACATTTATGTATTTAGTTTGAAAGGAGAACCGATGTGTAAATATGTGCTTGACCATTATATATATGGTATTTGGGTGGATGAAGCTACTAAAACGATAATGGCGACAGATGTGAATAGCGATCAGCCAATACTAAAATTTAACTTTGGTAGCGTATGAGAGAATTAACATGATTAAAGGAGCAGAATGATGAGTTGGTTCATCTTGCCGGATTTGCTTACATATCATCTGCTCCTAAACCTTTAAAAAAAGATTCCGATGCAAACATAAGAATAAAAAGTTAATGTAGCAAACTATTGCTGTTCTGTTGAAATGATAGATACAGAAGAAAAACGAAAAGTACAAATTAAAAAACTACAAAATGAAAAAGAAAATAATGGGGTTTATAGCTATTGTTGCTATTGCTGCTGTTGCGGGATATAATATATATACTTCGCAGAATAATGTGAAGTTATCCGCTTTAGCTTTAGCTAATGTTGAGGCATTGGCGAGATATGAGTACCCTGATATGGGAATTACCTGTAATCAATCTAAACATGATTCTCCAGGTAAATGTTGGCATATGTATGGTGAATGTTTGCTAGGAGCATTTATTCGTTTTGATGATTGTAGATTCAGTGGTTACATGAGTGATTCATGTGTTACTCCTTGTGACTAACTAGTTTTGATATTTAAGAGGTTGTGTTTTGCACAACCTCTAACTATAAAAGAAATATGATGAAAAAAATAAGTGCTATAATATTGCTAGTTGTTATTTATGCGTGTTCAAAGAGTAATAAAAAGTTATCGAATGGAATTGATAGAATACCGGTGGAAATGCATAAAGTTACTCAAGACGCTTCGTCTTTCTTGGAGAAAATAGAACTTGTTCCTCTTGAAACGAATGATTCGTCGTTACTTTTTAGATGTAATAAAGTCATTTATGATAAAGGTACAAATTTATTTGCAATTTATACCAGTGATCAAATAGTTTATACTTTTACGGGAGAAGGACAATATATAGATAACTCAAAAAGGATGCATGGGCAAGGACCGAAAGATTACATGATGGTACTAGATATTAATATAAATCCATATTTGAATGGCATTGATATGTTAAATCCTTATGGTACTATTTATACTTACAGCTCAAAATTTGAACTTTTGTCTAAAAGAAAATTTAAGCCAGAGTTTCCTGTCGACTATTTGATGGCTTTAGATTCTAATAATTATATTTTTAATCATCCTTTTATTTGGACGGATCAAGAACTTTCATTTGTTAACTTAAAAACGCAGCAATCAATAAATGCCAATTATGAAGGTACTATTTCAGGAAACACAATGGAACATAATTGCTTTTATCATATAGGTGAAGGCTTTTATTATGTGCCTTTTGGACTAAATTATTATTTTTATCAGATTAATGTAAAAGAAAAGAGGTTAGAACCGATAATGTATCTTGATTTTGGTGATTCTGAAATTAAATCTGACGGTTTGCCTGGACGAGCTGGAGGAAAGCGAACTGATTCCGACGAAGAAAGAAAAAGAATAACAACAGATGCAACAGAAAGGTATCAATTCCTGAAGAAATCAGGTAAAATCTTACCAATGCTTAAGTTTTTTAATGACGATTATGTATATCTCTATTTAACGAAGAAAATTAGAGGATATGGAAGTCATTTTATTTATAATAGGAGGAGCCAAAAAGGGTTCTTTTTGAAAGAGGAAACCCCTTTTCTTATGTATCCTTGTTTTGGTATAGTTGATAATATGCTGCTTGCTATTTGTCAGCCTGATATAGTTCACAAATTTGTAGATCGTAAGTTTATGTCATCCGAAGAAATTCACAAAATGGAGACATTAAAAGAAGATGATAATCCTGTAATCTTGAAATACTATTTGAAATAATGACACGTTTAGTTAGTTTGATGCTTATTGCTATATTATTGTTGTCTTGTAAAGAACCGGAACAAAATAGAATAGCCCGTTTGGTTAATGAATGGAATGGGAAGACTATTCAATTTCCTGATAGTATATGTTTAACGTCATATGCGGGTGATACTGTTATGACAAAGTATACTAGAGAACGGTCATCATATACCATATTGAACTATGTTGATACAATAGGTTGTGTCAGTTGTAGGCTACAATTGCCAAGATGGAAAACGATGATGGAAGAATTAGATTCTCTATATCCGACTAGGGTGACTTGTTTAATGGTCTTTAATCCAAAAGGAAAGAGAAAACTGATTAAACATTTAAAAAACAATCAATTTAATTATTTTGTTTACATTGACGAAAGGGATACTTTGAATAGGATGAATAAGTTTCTGAATGAGGAGGATTTTGGTACATTCCTTTTAGATAAAAATGATAAGATTGTAGCAATCGGAAATCCAGTTCTCAAACCTAGAGTAAGAGATTTGTATTTTAATATAATTTCAGGGGAAACGGTTGTATCATCTGTAGACAAAGAAGTTTTAACGGTTATTTCTTTTGACAAGAATAAAGTCGATTTAGGAAATTTCTCATGGAATAAAGAGAGAGAGACTGAATTTGTAATTTCAAATGTAGGGAAATTGCCATTAGTAATAAATGATGTAATTACTTCTTGTGGTTGCACTACAGTGGATTATACTAAAAAACCAGTCATACCTGGTGATAATATTATTTTGAAAATAAAATATAAGGCAGAACAACCTGAACATTTTAATAAAACAATTACAGTCTATTGCAATGCAGAAAGTGCTCCATTTAAATTGAATATCAGTGGAAATGCAAAATGAATAGGAATATGATAAAGCACTTACAATATATCCAACTCATAATTATTATTCTATTAGGATGGTATCTTATCGATAAAGTAGTATTTAGAGAAGAATCAATGACTTCTCTAGAAGCTATATTGCAAGTTGCGAAAGATAATAGGATGGAGTTGGAAAAAGTGCTTTATCGTTATCAAAAAGACCCTACTGATAGTTTGAAGTATGAAGCAGCTTGTTTTCTGATAGAAAATATGCTGTTTTATACTTATTCTGTTGGAGAGCAATTGGACAATTATAAGTCTTATTATACATGGTTGAAAAAAAGTAGAGGGAAAACACCACAACAGGTTGCTGATTCTGTTAAGAATGTGTATGGGGATATAAAGGAAGAACTAGAGAAAAAATGTGACATTATGGAAATAGATTCTGCCTACTTATGCCGTAACATTGATTGGGCATTCAAAGTTTGGCAGGAACAACCTTGGGGAAAAAATATCTCGTTTGAAACATTTTGTGAGTATATATTGCCTTATCGGATAGGGGATGAACCATTATCTTATTGGCGTGAAACGTACTATGAAAAATATAATTCGTTGTTGGATTCATTGCGTATGTCTGATTCATTAGATATCGAAGATCCGGTTGTTGCCGCTAATTATCTAATAAGTAAATTGCCTGATAAAAGCTATTATTATACTTCTGTAACGCCCTATCCATTTGGGCATATAGGGCCGGAATATGTACAATACTTATCCGGTACATGCAGGGAAGTGACTGATTTTGGAGTGTATTTATTTAGAGCTTTGGGTATTCCTTGTGCCATTGACTTTGTACCTGTACGTAGTTATATAAATGCCGGGCATTTTTGGTTGACAACATGGAATAAGGATGGAGAGGAATATATGACTGATTTCCCGCAAAAATTGCGACCTGTACGTAAGAATTGGTGGTATCGGTGGGACGATAGTTCCAAAGTGTATAGATATACTTTTAGTGTGAATAGAGACCTGTATGAGCAAATGGCAAAGTATGGTGAAGAAGTATATCCTTTTTGGCGTTTGCCGAAATTTACAGACGTAACTTATGGATATGGCTATAATTTTAAGAAAGAATTGGTTATCCCTTTAGAAAAACAGTATAAAACGAAACGGAGCGGGAAAATCTCTTATCTATGTGTCAGTGACAGGGATCGTTGGACTCCTGTCGACTGGACTGCATATGATGCGGGGCATCTGGTGTTTCAGTATGTACGGAATGGTTCGTTTATGAGAGTGGCTACTTATGAGAATGGTACATTATGCTTTCTGACCGATCCTTTTTATGTTGATAAACATAGTAATGAGATCTGCTATTATCCTGCAGGAAAGGAGAAGGAAGATGTGGTATTATATGCCAAGTGTGATATCGGGAGAGAAAATATGTTCAGAGACCGGATGATAGGAGGTGTTTTTGAGGGGAGCAACCATCCTGATTTTTCGGAAAAAGACACTTTATTCATTATACAAGGCAGACCTAATCGTTTGAATACAACTGTAAAGAGTTGGTCTGATAAAGAATATCGTTATCTAAGATATTTTGGTCCGCCCAAAAGCGCATGTAATATTGCGGAAGTTGCTTTTTATGAGAAGAATGATACCGTGGCTTTATCAGGGAAAATTATAGGGACTCCCGGATGTTACCAACATGACGGAACACATGAATATACTAATGTCTTTGATGGGAAAACATGGACTTCTTTTGATTATCATCAGCCTACTGGTGGATGGGCGGGGCTTGACTTGGGCAGAAAAGTTCGTGTAGACCGTATTGTATATACTCCGCGCAACAGAGACAACTATGTTCGCCCTGATGATCTATATGAGTTGTTTTATTGTGACAAGGATTGGAAGTCTGCCGGAAAAATCAAGGCAACTGCTGATTCATTGGTATTTCGGGATATTCCCGTAAATACGGTGCTGCTTTTGAGAAATCATACACGCGGACTGGACGAGAGAATCTTTATTTATGAAAATGGGAGTCAACTATGGAAATAAGAACGTATATCAGTTTGGTTGCAACATGGAGAATGATTATAATCTCAGGTATCATTTCTCTGGTATATGCTTGCTCTTGTCCGAATGAGAAGATTTCGCATTTGTCCGCTATTGTTCCTTCCAGGCATACGCTGTTGGCTGTTACCCCCAGTTTAAGTCTCCAATTAACGGGGGATACATTAAATAAAAGTTACCCGCAGTTGAGAACCGGAAAGGCGTTTCCGATAACTGGTATTTTACGTGTAGACGGCATGCTTTATCGTTTCATGGGAGGTGATTCTTTACGTATATCTCCTTTAGCACCTCTTTCGGAGGATACTGTCGGGTGGACTGGAAAATATTCTTTCTTGTTTCCGGGAAAAGGATGGGAGCAGAGGGTATATGACGATTCTTGGTGGAGTGAAGGAAAAGGGGCTTTTGGCCCGGTAAAAGGGTATTATTATCCGGCTCATACTTTGTGGGGAGCGGAAAATATTTATGTCCGCAGGCATGTCAAGGTGGATAAAAAAGACGCTTTGGAGAATCGTAAAGTTTATGTCCGTTATGTATGCGATGATCGGATAAAGCTTTTCTGTAATGGGAAACATCTGTTGGAAAGCGGATTTACACATCAAACGAAATGCCAACGTTTGACTGATGAAGCAATTAATCAAATAGTTGATGGAGATAATGTCCTGGCTGCATATTGCCGTAATACGGGAGGTGCCGGCTTATTGGATTTTGGTTTGTATATCGAAAATAAAACTTATGCCGATGCGAAACCTGCAACTTTGAAAAAGATAGATGTGCAAGCTACGCAGACTCAATTTATTTTCCAATGTGGAGAGGTGGATCTTCAGATTGACTTTGTCTCACCTTCCTTGTCGGAAAAGTGGGATATGACAGGATGGCCTGTCGGTTTTATTTCCTATCAAGTCCGTACGGAAAGCGGAAAGGAACATACAGTGGAAGTCTTGTTTGATGTGGATATGGAATGGATGTTTGGCAAGAGGGAAGTTGATAGTTGGGCTGAACAGGATTGGCGTTTTGTGAAGTCCGACAGTTTGTATTTGGCTATGGCAGCGGATGAAACAACCTTTTCATGTATGGATGGTCATGCCATCTTGTCTCAAAAGCTGTACGTGGGAAATGAAGAGGATAAGAATAGTGGGGTATTACTTGTCGGATATGAAGAAGGACAGGTGCTGCAATATGATGGAGAGGTGCTGTCTCCTCTTTGGAATAGTGATGGGACAAGGGCGGTAAAAGAATTAATGAAATCCGTAGGAAATAGATATAAGGAACTTAAAGCGGAATGTGATATTTTGGATAACCGATGGAACTCCAAGGCATTTCAGGCAGGGGATAAGGTATTCGCGGGGCAAATGCTTCCTGCTTACCGTAATTTTGTATCCTCTCATAGGTTTATGTCATTTTCTGATAATAAGCTTTTTTGTTTGGGCGATACTTTAGGCAATGTCAGGGAAGCTTATAAGAGTTTTCCGGTATTGTTATTCTTTCATCGTACCGACTGGATGAGAGGTTTGTTGGATCCCATATTCGAGTACTGTGAAGATATTCATTGGAGCAAGAAATATCCGCCATATGATATAGGCTTGTATCCTGTTGCCGGTAAACAGGTGAAATTGGAAGACTGTGCCGTAGAGGCGGCTGCCAATATGCTGATGATGACAACTGCTGTTGTTGAGGCGGAACAGGACTTCAGTTACGCTGATATGCATTGGGAGCAATTAGGTGTGTGGGCGGATTATCTGCAAAAAAAGATGAAAAAAGAGACATATTCTTTCACCGGGTTATTGGATGAAAATGACGAACGCGTGAAATGTGTGTTAGGGTTGGCGGCTTATCGTAAATTGATTCAACTGAAGGGAAGCTTATGAGCAAGATAAAGAGAATTCGGGCGATATTGGAGAATTTGGCTTTCTTCATATTCTGCATGGTGGTAGTTTTGTTCTTGATGCAACTATTTTGTTTTACTTCATTCAGGATACCTTCGGATTCTATGGAACCGGCATTGAAGGATGGCGACCGGATATTGGTCAATAAGATGATAAGGGGGGCTCGCCTGTTCGATGTGTTTGCAGCTTTGGATAATGAGGAAGTCACTATCCATAGGATGCCCGGATGGGGGAGTTTCAAGAGAAATGATATACTGGTTTTCAATTTCCCTTATCAGATGAACCGTTGGGATAGTGTCCGGATGGATGTAATGCAGTATTATGTAAAACGGTGTGTCGCCCTGCCGGGGGATACATTGGAGATTCGTGGGGGATTTTATAAAGTACGTGGTTGTGACGAACGGTTGGGAAACTACGATGCCCAGCAATATCTGGCGAATCTGAAGCATCCGGAACAGCATGGTATTGTGGTAGGTACATTTCCGTATGACAAACAAATTGGATGGACTATCCGTGAGTTCGGACCTTTGCCGATTCCCAAGAAAGGTCAGACTGTAATGATGAACCGTACGAACTGTCTTTTATACCGGCAATTGATAGGGTGGGAACAGAAGAAAAAACTACGTATAAAAGACGGACAAATAGTATTGGGAGACAGTGTGATTACCCAATATCGCTTTAAAAAAAACTATTATTTTGTTTCCGGTGATAATATGGCAAATTCACAAGATTCAAGATACTGGGGGATGTTGCCTGAAGAATATATCGTAGGTAAGGCTACCCGTATTTGGTATTCGGAAGATAAATTTACGGAGAAGCTCCGTTGGGACAGGTTAATGAAGAAAATCAGATAAAAGAATGGCAATGATTAAAAAAAAGAATGCAATGATTAAAAAATACACTGTGATGATTTTAAAAAACATTGAGAAGAAAAAAATAATCACTTAGCATGTTTCTTGAAAACATGTGATTGTTTCAGTAAAAACATATAGGAGAGTTAGTCAAAAGATGTAGAACGTTTATATAAATGATGTAGATGAGTCAGGAAAGTGTAATACTTCAATATGATATAAGATGTACAGAGTTTATGGCATTCGTCACTTTCTTCTTTATTGTGTTGTATATCAATGAGATATAATGAATGTTCTATAGTCAGATAATTACCTTCATTATAAGTGCTTATGCTATAAGTAAATAATGGAAAAAGTGACAATGACGGAGATTGGAATATGTTTTGATAAATGAGATTTTAAGTTGATGGGAACAGTAAAAAAATGCATAGCGGATGTGGTGGCACTCTTAGGGGTTGCTGCAATCCTGAGTGTAGTGACTTTTGCCACTTCGGGCGATATTCCTGTCGGTGAAATGGCATATCAAAGGCTGTGGTTGGGACGCATGGCTTTTGTTTTTGTCGTTTGTAGTCTGCCGTCTCTTTGCCTGAACGGGAAACAGCGTCTGTCTTTTTCATCTATAGTGACATGGGTATTGATTGTATTGGGAGGAATCGAAGTTGTCTGGGGATTGAGACAGATATACGGCCTGGCTGTTTCCAATCATTCTTTATATGCGCTTACAGGATCTTTTTATAATCCGGGACCTTATTCGGGATATTTGTCGATGATATTCCCGCTTTGCCTGCATGAATGGCTGAATTTGAAAGAAAGGACGGAACGTACATGGGCGGAGCAGGGAAAATATTACGTGACATTAGGAGTTATGTTGTTGATTCTTTGTGTGTTGCCTGCGGGTATGAGCCGCTCGGCATGGATTGCTGCCGCAATATCAGGTACATGGGTATATGGGATGCATGCTTCGTGGGGAAGCAAACTGAAAGAATTTGGGCGAAAATATAAGAAAAGGGTGGTACTGGCTTGTATTGTAGGAGGGAGTATAGTGGTAATGATTGGTTACGCACTTTTTCAACTGAAAGCAACTTCTGCCAACGGCCGCTTGTTCATGTGGAAAGTCAGTACTCTTGCTATTGCCGAAAGTCCTGTTATCGGACATGGAACAGGGAATTTTGTCTCGGCCTATGGCAGAGCTCAGGAAGATTATTTCGCCAACAGAGAATATTCGGAAACGGAAGAATTGGTGGCAGGAAGTCCGGAATATGCTTTTAATGAATATCTGCAAGTAGCGGTGGAATACGGGATTCCTTTTTTATTAGTTGTCTCTTTAGTTATTGGATTTTGTCTTTGGAAGGGAAGTAGTGAAGGAAGAATAGGTCTTTGTGGGAGTGTAATTTCTGTTTTGGTATTTGCCTTTTCCTCTTATCCGATGCAGATTCCCGGATTTGCAGTGACGTTCTATTTTTTGTTGGCGGCTTGTGTTATCGGGCGTTCAAAGATAATACTGTTATTCTTTATGTCAATGATGGTGCTATTGGGAGCGTATTATTGGAAAAACAACCAATATGATGCGTGTAAGGACTGGCATCGTGGTAAGATGCTTTATAATATAGGGGCTTACCAGTCAGCTAAAGAAGACTACGAGAAGTTATATCCCGAATTAACGAATCGCGGAGCTTTTCTTTTTGAATACGGATATTCTCTGCATAAATTGAAAGAATATGATAACTCGACAAGGATATTGGAGGAAGCGATGACACACAGTAATGATCCCATGATTCTGAATATTATCGGCAAGAATTATCAGGCATCAGGAGATTATGAAAAAGCGGAAGAATACCTGATTCGGTCTACGCACCGGCTTCCGGGGCGGATTTATCCGTATTATCTGTTGGCGAAACTTTATGCGGAGCCCAAATATCTGCAACCTGAAAAATTAAAATATGCTGCTGAAATAGTGTTGACAAAAGAACCGAAAGTGCAGTCTACGGCAGTCAGAGAAATGAGAGAAGAAGTAAAGAAATTATTGAAATAAAAGAACCAATAAATATGAAGAAACACGATTGTATATGGTTATTGTTATGTTTGACATTAGGAGTAAACACCTCTTGCTCTGACAAGAAAAGTAGTGCCGATGAACAGGAGCTAGGAGTAACCACCGTTCTTCCTGATGCAAAAAATGAGGTAACCATCCAAGTCCTGAAAAGACAGAATTTTAATCACGAGTTGGTAAGCAATGGCAAGGTGAATGCCCGTAGCAAAGCTGATTTGCGTTTTGAGACAAGTGAAGTCATTGCCCATATTTATGTGAAGAATGGCGACCGTGTGCATAAAGGGCAAAAACTGGCAGAGTTGGACAAATTCCGTTTGGAGCAGAAACTGTCCCAGTCGGAGGATGCCTTGTTGAAAGCCGAACTGGAACTGAAAGATATACTGATTGGCCAGGGGTATTCCGTTGATGATTTCAGTAACGTTCCGGCGGACATAATGAAGATTGCCAAGGTGAAAAGCGGATATGACCAGTCGAAATCCCAGTATGAATTGGCAAAAAGGGAAATGGAACATGCCACACTGGTCGCTCCTTTTGACGGGGTGGTGGCTAATCTTTTTTCGAAGACTTTTAATCCGGCTAATACGTCTGAAGTATTTTGTACTATTCTTGATACCAGAGGCATGGAGGCCGAATTTACCGTATTGGAGAATGAACTTGCTTTTATAAAGAAAGGGGATAAGGTGATGGTGCTTCCCTATGCCGGAGGAAGTTCGTTTGAAGGCAGTGTATCTGAAATCAATCCG
>OLIT01002698.1_pt1 | contig 12340 bp, 17 predicted proteins | sample 1601341 | NCBI WGS metagenome assembly OLIT01 (sample SAMEA2452121, study PRJEB22498) | human gut metagenome | biome: human feces; feature: human gut; material: feces | place: Australia | collected 2012
CCCAGCGCACTGCATGGAACATCCACTTCAAAAAGCCAACCGCCAGCTACACCGACCTGTTCTCCCAACTGGAAACCGCTGGCACGATTTCAACGCGCGGCTTGAAGCCGGATGCCACCCATTACTGCGAGCTTGTCTTTGATGTCAACTCGGCCTACTTTGACAACCACGGCGGCTACGAGTTCGCCAAGCAGTTCTATGAGGATGCCTACCAAGCTGCTGTGCAAATCGTGGGCGGTGAGCAGTATATCCTCTCGGCAGTCATGCACGCGGATGAGATCAACCGCGCCATGACCGAAGCATTAGGCCGTGAAGTCTACCACTATCATCTCCATGTGGTCTATGTGCCTGTGGTGGAAAAGCAGATCCTCTGGTCGAAACGCTGCAAGGACAAGGCACTGGTCGGCACAGTCAAGGAGACCGTCATGCAGGTCAGCCGGAGCAAGAAGTGGGCATCCAAGCCCCTGCTGGACGATGCCGGAAAGCCCGTGCTGCAAAAGAACGGCAAGCCAGTCCTGAAGAAGTCGTACAGCGTCCTGCAAGACGATTTCTTCAACTATATGCGTGCTGCCGGGTACACGGATGTGGAGCGCGGTGAGCGCGGCAGCACCGAAGAACACCTGACCGTCACCCAGTTCAAAGTCCAGCGGGAGCAGGAGCGTCTGGACAGCCTGACTTCTCAAATCGACCAGAAAGAACAGTCGCTTGCCCGAACCAGCACCGCTCTCTCCAAAAAGGAGAAGGAACTTGCCGCTGTGCAGAAAAAGGCCACGCTCACGAAAGAAGCCCTCATTCATGCGCGCGATCTGGATTATATCGGCAAGCGCACCTTTCTCGGTAACTACTCGCTGACCGAAGAAGAATTTTCCAAGCTGAAAAAGCAAGCCGACCACGGCTATATGATGGACGTGGAGAACCGCCGCCTGAAAGAAGAACTTTCCACCGCCAAGAAAGAGGCCGTTCGTTGGAGCAACAAGTACCACGACCTGTGGTACGACGTGAAACCCTATCTGGATGCTCTCCACCGTGCGCCCGAACTGGTGCGCGGCTTTCTGGAAAAGATTCTTGCCCCCAAGCAGGAGCGCACCATGAATGTGCCGCAGCGAAACCGCAAGCGTGGGCAGGATATGGAACTTTGATTTTCGGAGGATACCATTTGAACAAAAAGAAGAAGTCAAACAAATCCGGCTACCCGGATGAAGCAATCAAGACCCTTGCACGTTGCTTTTATCCCTCCATGGTTGAGTTTTTCAACAGCGAGGAAGGCCAGCGTGAATATGAGGAATGGCTGAAAGAGCAGGAAGCTCTACAAGCCTTGCCTGTTGCAGCATAAAAACAGCAGGACGCTCCCAGTAAAGGGAACGCCCTGCCTTATATAGATGTATCTCACCGAGGTGTGTCCAGTTGGGCACACCTCTTATTTTTTTGCCCTTAATCTTCTAACCCATGGCTCCCGGCTGCATTTTTCAAATATTCCTCTGGGTCACCGTTCAGAATCAAATCCGCATAGCCCAGTGGGTCGTTGTAGATGAGGTAGTCCAGTTCAGTCTGCTGGGCCATGGTCACATCCAGCGCATCCTCGACCCCGGTACAGTCGATGGAGATTTTTCTCCCATCCCGGAGCCGCAGCTCCACACATCCAGTGTCCATGTTGAAATGGCAGGCTCTTGCATCGTACTTCATAATCGCATCCTCCAAATCTTGTTATTGGCTTACGGTCTATGACAAGGTATCGGAGTTTTACGCCGTCCACGGGAGCCTTCATTCTCAAACCCGAAGAAAACGAAAAATCCGAACCCTTCTCCAATCGGAAACAGGTTCGGATTTTTCTTGTTTGGTGGGCGCGGGTGGATTCGAACCACCGAAGCTGAAAGCAGCAGATTTACAGTCTGTCCCCATTGGCCACTCGGGAACACGCCCATATTCACTTTTTGCTGTCCTGCGGACTGCCTGTATATATTACCACCGGTTCAGTAGTTTGTCAATATTTTTCGTCCAGATTTTCAGATTTTTGCGCTGCCCGGCAGGCAGCACCTCGGCTCCGGTTTTGTTGGCTTGTTTGTTCGCTTATCGTTCGTTTGTTTGGCTGCCCGCGGCCTTCCCCTGCATGGACCGGCGCTGGCGCGTTCCTTCTTTCGGGCCATCCGCGGGCCCGTCATTTCCCGCTTTACAGCAAAAAACGCTCAGGAATCAGCGTTTCTGAGCGTTTTTTCTTGGAGCTGGTGACAGGAGTTGAACCTGCAACCCACTGATTACAAATTGGCTTTCAAACGATTTGCAGGGTGTCCGCAAGAACAATATTATATAGATTCTACGTTTATTTTTATATTCAGTGTTTCAGTGTGTGCTTGCTTATTCTTTGTGGGATTCCCACAAAATTCCCACATTCTATCGGTACGATAAACAGGACACAAGCAATATAGAAGCGATAGACACCCCTGCACAGACGGTGGAGAGCAGCGGAGAGCAACGGAACGCCGTAGAGGGTACACCCCTACCCGGCGGGGTATATGGGCTTGACCCCCACCCCATGCGGTCATAGCCGAGAGTACCCCGCCCAAACAAAAAGGCAAAATTTCCCAGAGCAAACAAAAAGGGCAGTCCACAGACCTGCACGGTCACTTGTGGGCTGTCCTTTGCTTTTATGCGTGATACTTTATCAGTTCATCGGTCTGGTTCTGTTCTTTCAGCCGTCCGAAGATGTTTTCCAGATCGCTTGCCGCCTTTGCATCAGCGGACGCTACCGCATCGGCGTAAATATTCAAAGTCGTGGATGTTTGCGCGTGTCCAAGTCGCTTTGATACTTCTGTGATGGGGGTATACCCTGCAATCAATAGCGTTGCACAGGTATGACGCAGCGAGTGGAAATGCACAGAGGGCAAACCGTTAGCAGCCACAAAGTTAGAAAATGCTGTTGTGAATGTGTGCGGGTCAATCGGTTCGCCGTTCCACCGTGTAAACACAAGGTCATTTTTCACAGTTTTCCCGCCCTCAATTTGTACAGTCTGCGCCCACTGGTTGCCTATCTGGAACCGTTGCGCTTTCTGAACACGCTGCCAATCTTTCAAAAGCTGAACGCAGTTTGCACCAATACGGATATAGCGATGGCCTTTCTTTGATTTGGGCGTTGTGAATACGGCTCCCTTTTTCGGTATCACCTGCAAATTGCGGTTGATGGCTACAACGCCGCTGTCGAGGTCAATATCAGACCACCGTAATCCAGCCAGCTCTGTGCGTCTGCATCCTGTCATCAATGCAAGCTGTACAACAGTTGAGAGCATCGGCGGCGCATTTTCCAGAGCTTTCAAGAGCATTGCCGCTTCTTCTTCGGTCAACGTCTGGATTTCTGCCTGTTCTGCTTTTGGCTTCTCGCACCGGTCGCAGGGGTTCGCCGGGATGATTCCCCAGAAAACAGCACGCTGAAAAACAGAGGACAGCAGACGCGAATAGTGTTGTTGAGTCGAGCCGCTCAATTTTCCATCATTTTTCATGTGTTCATTGAAAGCCTTTGAAAATGGCACCCCTGCGGCATCCGCCACAGCAAGAGCCGTTTTCCTGCTGACCGCAGATCCATTGCACAGGCTTGCAAACGTGCGTTCACTAACCCCAGAGCGTTCCCGGATTACTTTTCGTCCGCCCTTTGGTAACTTGTCCAGCAAGGCTTTTGCAGCCGTGTAGGAGCTATCCAGACGCACCCCATCTTCTGCAAGATTTTTGTAAAAAGCCATTAAGTGCGCTGGTTTTACATTCTTTACCTTTAAGTGTCCCAGAGCTGCAACGATACGAGGGCAAAGCCCCTCATAATCGTAGGTGGTACGGTCTTTCAGCGAACGTTCACTGTGTTCTTTCATAAAGAGTTCCAGCAGTTCCGCAACGGTCATATCTGTGGTGATAAGCGTTCCCTCTTTGGCTTCTTTTTCAAATTTGGACGCTTCATCGTCCAGCCACTTCTTCAGCTTCTTTTCGGTCAGTCCCGGCGGTGGGGTCACTGTCCGGGTCGCCCGCACTTTTTTGCCGTTCAGTTCGCCAGTGCAGACGCGGAGAGTGTAAGTCGTTGTGCCGTCCTTTTTCGTCCGCTTCTGAATTTCAGCCATACTATCACTCTTTCTTATACTCTGGAATCATTGATAGTTCTTCGGCATGATGCAATACTGCTTCACGTCCTTTGTCGTTCATACTCCTCAGCAGCTTAATAAGTTTATCAACCAACTCGTAGGCTTCTTCTTCAATATCATAGTCGTCGCCGAAAAAGAAAAGGTCCATGCACGAATTTTTAAGAATTGATTGGTACGGCAAATTATATTTTTCCGCAAGTTCCTCTGATTTCTTCAGAAGGAATCTTTTTTCGGCTCTTAGATCAGCTCTAATGTCTTTTTCTTCTTCTGGTGATTTTGGTCTGTTTCGTGCCGCTTCTCTTAGTTCACCAGCTGCAATTTCCATGCAATCATCATACAGCAATGGTGGATTTTCATTTATTAAATTCTGCCAGGGAACCTCAAGCGCATCAGCTATCTTCTTAATATTGTCGATTTTGGGCTTTCTCTTTCCTGTTTCCCAAAACTGAAGTGTTTGATAGCGGACGTTGATTTTATCGGCAAGCTCTTTTTGCGTCATTACTCGTAGTGTCCTGTAATAGCGAATCCACTTGCCTATTACATTCTCATTTTCATTTTTATCCACTACGGCACCCCCTTTTTGATTGAGTATACCACACACTCGCCCAAAAGTACATACAAAAATTGGTGTTTTCTCATTGACACTCGCTTTTGTTGGTGTTATACTATATCCAGTACCAACAAAAGGAGGTGCTGTAATGCGGATTGACCGTATCAAACTGATTGCAGAGATGGCACGGCAAGACATTAAGGCGCAGGAGCTTGCGGATAAAGCAACGCTTTCTCGTGCCACGATAGTTGCCCTTCGTTGTGGCAAGTCCTGCAATGAGAATTCTGTTCGCAGGGTCGCTCAGGCTTTGGGCGTTCCCATCGAAAACCTGTTGTCGTGAAAGGAGTAGCACATGGACAACACAGTTCAATTCCCCCACATGGCACTCACAAAGGATGCTGCAAAAGCATTCGGCATCAGTGCAATGTACCTGCGAAAGCTGTGCAAGCAAGGCAAAGTCCGCTTTGTAAAAATTGCGGAAAATCGCTGGTTAATCAACTGTGACAGCCTTGCACAGTATTTCAGCGAGGGCGATAACTGCCCGGCGGAACAGCCGGAAGTGGTCGCAGGCATCCGCCGGGTGGCTCCATGAGGTGCCACGTCACACCACCGTCCGAATATTTACTATGTGCAGTTGAAGGCACCGTTACTTCCAGCTTGAGGCGAGGGGGCACGGATGCTGCAACATGTACCATCACTTCCGAATATGGGCTGTTTTTGCCCCCTACTTCTCACAAAAGCCAGAAAGGGGCAAAACATGATTCATTTAATCGGAGATTACTATTTAAGCGCAGACAAGTACCAGTACATCCTTGCAAAACCAGTGCAGAGGGGTGCAGGACGCATTTCAATGAACGGAGCAAGATACTGCGTCACCCTGCAAGAAGCCGTTGCTACAGCCGCTAATCTTGCATTGCGTGAGGGCGTAGCTAGTGGAGAAATCGCTTCCCTGCAAGATGCAGTAACCCAGATGCAGCGCATCAGTGACGAGCTGAAAGCCGCTGTCAGCGAGATGCAGCAGTAAGGGGGCGACAGCGATTGCAATATATTACAGCCGAAACCGAGCGCCCCCTATACAAAATCTGGCCCCGATTTCTTGATGAGATCGAGATTAGTCTGCCAGCCAAAAAGGTTTACATGGATTTACTCGACCGCACTTTTGCTTCTAAAAACAATGGAATTAAATGGATAGATAATGACGGTCGTGTGTTCATTCGCTGCTCTATTGCGGATGTCTGCAAGATGATTGACAAGAAAGACACCGCTGCCAAAGCCTGTATGCGAGAACTAGATGAGGTTGGTCTGATTAAACGCAGACGAAATCAGGCATCATCGAACACGATCTATGTTGGATACCCGGATGACAAGGTGCTTTTTGAATCTCAGACAGTCGGAAATCTGACCGACAGAAGTTTCACTCAGTCGGAAAAACGACCGTCTGACATTTCAGATAGTCGGAAATCCGCCCATCAGATAGTCGGAAAAACGACCGTCTCTTATAGGAGTAAGAATAACAGAGTAATAGATAGTGCTTCCGCACCATCCCACTCTCAAAAATTCATTCCACCAGACCTAGACGAAGCAAAAGCCTACTTTGCTGAAAAGGGCAGCACCGACATTGAAGCCGAGAATTTCATGGATTATTATGACTCTAACGGCTGGATGGTAGGCAAAAACAAAATGAAAGCATGGAAATCTGCTGCTAGTCGCTGGATTAGGCAGCGCATGGAGTGGAGCCAGCAAAAGAACCCGGCGAGAGCCGCCGAGAGGGAGTATATTGAAGTATGACGAATGACATTCAATCTGTTTTACTAGGAGCATTGATGCTTTGCAAGCCGAGCGTCGTCCCCGAAGTTCTCCCCGATTTGGAAGTCGAACACTTTCGGGAAGAACTGCAACCTGCTTTTGCGGCGATTCAAGGCTATTGGACAGTTAAAGGTGAGCTGGATATAGTCGAGCTAAACGCACAGCATCCAGACGTAGCACAGACGCTTGTGGACTGTGTACACGCTTGTGAATCCGAATGTGTACGCACTGACAAAGAAAATATGCAGGCGTGGGCAAAAGCAGTACAAGAGCAAGCCGCCGTTAGCCGTTTCCAAACCCTCGCTTTTAAGTCGGTGGAGAATTTCACCACATACGATGACCTGCCCGATATTTACCAGCAGATGGGTGAAGCACTGAACCTGCACAGCGAGAAGGACGATTTCCTGACCGTAGGTGATGGCATCAAAAATTACATCCGCCACATGGACGATAAGCCCCAGTACATCAAGACAGGTCTGCCCAAGCTGGACAATGAGCTACATATCTCAAAAGGCAACCTTGTTATCATCGGCGGCAGACCCAGCGCAGGTAAAACCGCATTGTCCTTGCAGATGGCTTGCAGCATGGCACGAGAGGGACACAAGGTCGTTTACTTCTCGCTTGAAACAGACCCAGACACCTTGATTGCACGAATCATCGCAAACCAGATTCACGTCCCCCTGTCTGCCATTAAGAACAAGGGTGAAGAAGTTCGCAGCAAGATTGACAGAGCCGCAGACCTCTTGAATCTTCCTTTGCACATCCGCTCCGCTGCTGGTAAAAATGCCGCATGGATGAAAGCACAGGCACTCCGGGTAAAAGCGGACGTTATCTTTGTGGATTATTTGCAGCTTGTCCGGGAAAGCAAGACAGGTGATCGCTACCAGCAAATCACCGCTACTTCTATCGCTCTGCACGAGCTGGCACAAACGACAGGAATCGTAGTCGTTGCGCTGGCACAGTTGAACCGTGATTCTACGAAGTCCGGGCAGAACCCTACGAATGCGGATTTAAGAGAATCCGGGCAAATCGAGCAGGACGCAGATGCTATTATTCTGCTGTCCAGCGATAAAATCACAGGCGAAGATTCCGACCCACGAGATTATGTTTTTCTTCTGAGCAAAAACAAAGAGGGTCGATGCTGCAAGCCTAGAATCATGTTCAATCCGCAAATTCAGCGATTCGAGGAATACGAATGGTAAACGGAATGAAAAAAGCTGCCCCATCTGCGCCAACAGACAGGACAGCCAAACCGGGAAAGATTGACAGCCCTTCCCGGATTCATTCTAACAGCCATGACAGCAGGGGTCAAGCCCCTATCAATCATAAACACACCGAAACAAAGGAACGCACAATGGAACAAGAACAGATTTTGAACCAGTGCCGGAACATTGCCAGACGCAAGGGCCTGAAAATCATTAAGGCAAAGGCAGACGGCTTGTTTATCATCGCAGACGCAAAAGAAAATTGGGCGATTACTTCGGAGATGAGCATTTACAGCGTCCGCAGTTGGCTGAATCACTACGAAGCATAAGAACAAAGGAGATTTACAATGGTTATGAATTACAATCAGCAGTCCGAAGATTTCAACACCCTTGACCGTCCCATTGCCAGCGAGGACAACACCGTGCGCTTTGAGGACGGCAGCACGATGGACATTCACGAGGATTCCACTTTGATGGAAAGCGAGATTTACACCCACGTCAGCCACGCAATGGACGACAAGGTGATCGCAAAAATCTATGATTTCGTCACTGAGATTGCTCCTCTGCCCTCTACCCTGAACGATGAGGACTCAAAGGCAGTTCACAAGTGCATCGCAGTTCAGTGCAATTTCTTCAACAACAGCACCAGCCAGCAGGAGCGAGCCTTGTTCGATGCTCTGCACCTTGACGAGCGTGATGCTATCCGCTGTTTCCTGCACACTTACTTCTCTGACCTGAACGATGATGCACAGTATTCTTTCTTTGATGAAAACCCCAACGCTCTGGACGAGCTGCACAGAGCCACCAACGCAATGGAGCTTGTGCGGAAAGCCTACCATGACACGGTAACCACCGCCGACAATGTGACCGTGTACACGAAAGCGGCGAAAGAGTACGTCAACAATATGCCCCCTGCCCAGCTGGAAGAATTCGGACACGATGAAATCAATGGCACAGACCAGATGATTGTTGCGCTGAACGCCATCGAACAGCTTGCCAAGCACGACAATGCAGCAGCGTGGAAATGCTATCAAGATTTCATGGAAAAGAATCTTTCTGGCGTGTCCATCGAAATTAAAGGCTGATTTTTTGAAGCAGAGAACCATTAGATTTTTGTGAACAGGATTTTTAACAAAAAATTCCCTGCTCATAAAATACGAAAGCTCTTGTCATTCTCACGAGTGGCGAGGGCTTTTGTTGTGCAATAAAATCACATATTTATGCAACATTTATTGATAATGCTGATTTTTGCCCACTACTCGATTCCATCATAAAGACGTCATTTATTTTGCAAACAAATTATTAAAATCCGCCGGGCAGATTTTTTCTCCATGAATAGCAAAAGACCGCTGCATTTCTGCAACGGCCTCTTTCTTTCTGAGAATCAGGCGGGGTGACGATTCCCGCATCTCCTAACGATGGGCGATAGCTGCCTGTTCTATCCTCTGGTTCTCTTTCTAAGCCTATTATACCAGAATCACCGAGTTTGTCAATTCATGTTTTTGTGTTTAGTATTGTTTCAATGTACCTTTTTTGATAAAGTTCTGAACCCGGTTCGTGTTCAAACGATAAACAGACCGTGCGAACAGTTGACCGTGAGCAGATACCCGGACAGCTACCTTGACATAGACGGTGTTTATCTGCATCTCCTTGACGTATTCAATCGAACCGTCTTTCTCATTCAACGCCACATAATCAGGCTCCGACAGTATCACGGGGATATACTCACCATAAAGGGCGTAGTCCTCTGGATGACGTTTAACCATGTGTGCGATATTTGATTCACCTAAGAGGATGCTTTGCCCCTCTGTGAGTGTGAGTTCCAGCAGTTCAATGACACGCTGGCACAAAATGCCTACTTGTTTGGCGCGGTCTGGCATTCTTTAACATCCTTCCCCAGCCCTAGAGCCTTTTATTATTTGCTATGTTTGAAAAGAGCTTGGAAGAACCAGAACCCAAACAGCAAAACGCCGATGATCGTTGCCATAACACAAGCCCCCTTATTCCTTGTTCGTCACATCCAACGAAGATTTATCCAGATAGTTCCTTACAGCCTGTTGTAAAACAGCGTTAGACGTTGTGCCGTTAGCAGCACAAGCCGCCTTAAACTGTTCAGCCGTTTCACGCTTGACCTTGCAAGCCAGAACCGTCATGTTTTCTTTGTCCCATTTGGCACTCGCTTTTTTCTGTGAATCAGATACCATTACTTCACCCCCTCTTTATTCTGTAAACAGTATACCATAAAAGAGCAACGGTTTACAGTATAAATTTGCCCAATTATATACGGTAAACATTATGCAATGTGTCAATAGACATATACAGTAAACCGTAGTATACTATAATCACAGCAAGGGAGTTCACCGGATGAAGGGCGAAGGAAGAACCGGGAGAGCAAATACCTAGAGTTAGCGAAGCGATGTAACCCGCTCCCATCTGCTGTATATGAAAAATGCCCGGTGCAAGTCGCCAAACCTGAACACCGAGCAAACCCCACAGGGTCAAGCCCATTATACCAAAGGCTGACCCGCAAAGTAAAGCGAGGTCTTAAAAATGAAGTACGATTTACACAAGATTATGTGCCGTGCATGGGCATTGTACCGCAAGGGCGTTGCAGCATTCGCAGAGTGCTTGCATCGTGCGTGGAGCAGCGCAAAGGCTGAACCCATCAACGCCCAGCGCATCGAGGAAGCCCAGCAGACCGCCGGGATTGAAGAAGAATGCCGGACGTGGGCAGACTGGAAGAAGCAGGGGCGTGAAGTCCTGCACGGTGCAAAGGCCGCTTTCCAAGTCCTCTTGATTTACGCAAGCAAGGGCGATGGGCAAACGTACAAAGCCAGTTTCTTCCCTGCATCCGTAACCCAGCCGTTGAGCACATAATCACAAGATACACGAGTACTGAACACGAGATATAGAAAGGACAGCAGACAATGAACGAGCAGAACAACACCAAGCGCACCGCAGAAGTTAGCCAGATCGCAAGCCTGATTCGAGCCAAAGCCCAGAAGCACCCCGAAGTGATTGATATTGTGGTCGCTCTGGTTGACAGGGTATCACGGAGCAGCCAGCTAGAGATTGAAGCGTTGGGCAAGCAGCTTGAACAGCACGAGGGCGATTATCCTGCTATTATGAAGCTGTTGGGCATCCAGCCCAGCCCCCAGCACTAAACAGCACACAGCACAGCGCAGAGCCGTATTTTAACGTGCCCTGCGCTTTTTCTTTGTCTGGTAATGAAAGTATATTGCCAGGCCCTAAAAGCCTGTTTCCCACGCATCTGCACAGCGTTCCCACGCACCCAGAAGCGAAGCCGATGCAATGCCGCCACATCTGGCGGTATTTGTGAGGGCGTATCCCCAAAAGTGGGGACACCCTCACAGGTGGGTGCATCCAAAAGCGGATTGACGCAGCCAGGAAGCCGCCGGGCATCACAATTCTGTGATAGTGCTATCATGCAGACCGGGCAAAGGGTCGTAATTGAAATACACTCAATTTTGAGGGCATCCAACACCAGCGCAATTTTACGCCGATCTATGGCAGTCAGTCAGATTGACCCCCTTGCCGCTTGTGTCGATGCTGACACGTTTTTGTGTCGGGGTTGTGAATCTGGTTCATATCCTTGTGTATAGGGTCGGTATTAGATACCGCTCCCCCATAAGTGGGGGGAATAGGTAGGTGCGTCGTGAAACACTACACACCCAGCCCATAGCAGGGGCAAGGATAGCTCATTATACAGCCGTATGATATAGGCAGGGGCATATAGAATCCGTGTGCAGCCAGTCCCACAGAAGCCCATTTTTTGAAGATTGTCCCACATTCCGCCCACATTCCGCCCACATTCCGGGTAATACCGGCACTGTGATAAAGCAAAAATCCCACGATACACGCCGCAATTATAGCGGCATATCGTAGGATTTTTCTTGGAGCTAGTGACAGGAGTTGAACCTGCAACCCACTGATTACAAATCAGTTGCGCTGCCATTGCGCCACACCAGCTTATTTTATTGTTTTCCGAAGGGCGGTCTGCCAATTGATAATGCCTTCCGCCTGTGACAAATCACTGGTTTATAGGATAGCAGAAACCACGCAAATTGTCAATATCCACTCGTGTTCTCGGATGGGAAGCGTCGGGCAGCGTGAGCACTTTTTTCCTGTTCGTTCAACGGTTCGTTTCCCGGGCTGTGCAGCGGCAGGCATGTTCCGCCAGGCAGAGCCATGCCGCGCCGGTGCGGGCTGCGGGCACAGCGCCCCGTCGGCAGCGTTTTGGCCGCATCAAACCGATAAAACCGCTTGCAAGGCGGGGTTTGCAGCGCTATAATTAAATTGGGATGTTATGCAGAAATGCCGTCTGCTTCCCGGTGCGGAGCCTGCGGCAGCAGCCTTGACGGCGGACAAACCCAGAGGATTTCTGTGAGGAGAGTTGTTTATGTGTCAGATCAGGGTGAATCTGCGCCGATGGGCCTGCCTTCTGGCAGCGCTGGCGTGCCTGCTTGCGCTGCTGCCGCTTCCTGCACACGCAGCGGGAGCCGCGTCAAAAGTGGTGCGTGTGGGCTGGTATGAGGACGCCTACAATATCACGGGCAAGAACGGCGAGCGCAGCGGCTATGCCTACGAATACGAGCAGTCGGTCGCGGCATACACCGGCTGGACTTACGAATACGTCAAGGCCC
>OLIT01002704.1_pt1 | contig 12328 bp, 10 predicted proteins | sample 1601341 | NCBI WGS metagenome assembly OLIT01 (sample SAMEA2452121, study PRJEB22498) | human gut metagenome | biome: human feces; feature: human gut; material: feces | place: Australia | collected 2012
GAGGTGGTGTCATTTCTTATAGTCATAAGTAGTCAGAGAAGGAGGTTGAAAATACCTTCTTTCTTTATACCCATTTTTAAGGAGGTGGTGTCAAAAAGCATACATAAATACTGGGATGTTCTGTAAATGGATGTCCATACATTTTGGGACTGTTTAGCAGTCCTTTTTTTGTAGTTTCAAAAAGTACACATTTCAGGACTAAGGAAGGAGCTAATATCATGAAGAGATATGGTTATCACAGAATAAGTACAAGAGAATCACAAATAATGTTACAAAAATAAAACTAATTGGATGTTAATTCGAAATAGACTTTCGAAAAGTCGAAAATTGTATTTGAAAATATATAATTTGGAGAGTATAATGTACACTAGGACTTTTTATGAGGACTTTCGGGTCCTTCACCAAGATGGGTAATCCCCATAAGAGAGGAATTATATGGCTGTATCTTATAACGGATTATGGAAATTATTGATCGATAAGAACATGAAAAAGATGGATCTTGTTGAAAATGAAAACATCGGAATCAGCAGCAGTACACTTGCCAAAATGAGATCGATAAAGAAGGAAGTGAGAAAAAAACATTAACAGCTGCAATTGATTTAGGACATATAAATATTTCTGAAGCGGATTCTGCTGATACCTTTGGAATTAGAATGGAAGATATGCTAGCTGGAATAATTACAAAACTTATGAAAGCTCTTTCTGAAGCATTAACATCTGATTACAAAGAATTAAAAAAAGTTACTTTAGATAGCAAATGGTTTAGATTGGATGATAGGAAAAGAAAAATATATCATAAGCTTCATAATGTAATTATGGTATTAAATAACAGCTGGTATAAGGCATATGCAGGTACTTATTCTGATTACCTAATATTGTTTATCGCGCTTTTAGAGTACATTAACAATGTACCAGCAGAAGAGATGCAATCCAATATAAATATGCAGGGTGAGTATTTTAATTCGTTTTGTACAGAAGCGTTAAAAGAACACTTTACAAGAATTCATAATAAATTAAATATTGAGCCTGTAACACTAAAAGATGAAGGATACTATATAGATAATTACGGAGCAAAAGTATTTGCTGATTCTCGTAAACAACCTGCTTTGATTATAGAAAATGGTCAGCGAGAATGTAAGGTATTATGTGCTGGAGTCGATATGAATGGAGTTCCGACCGTAACAATAGCAGAAGAAGATGGAAATTATTGTTATAGAATACCTCAAGAATTGTCAAAATGGATTGAGTTAATTGTGGGGTATAAGCTATATGGTATTGATAAACTTCCGGCGATGGTTAAATTTTATAAACATAATGGAATTTGGGATGCCATTATTATAGAAGGATGAGATAACGCATATGAGTGAATTGAAAGAAATACAGCGCAAAATAGCAAAAAGGTTATATGAGTTATTTGTTGTAAATCGAAATGCAATGGCGGTGCAGCTTGCAGATGGAAATTATGCGACAAAATATACAAAAATCACGGAAAATGATGTTTTATGCATGTTGGCCGAGGGTAAGGCAATTGGAAGCTATCAGCAATTATATAAGAGCCCATACCTTAAATGGATATGTTTTGATTTCGATTGTAAAAACAAAGAAGAGCCTAATATTAAAAAACTGTATATCTCTTGCACTAGGCCTTTGAATAGTTTTTTAGATGAACAAGGGATATTCTATGTTAATGAGTTTTCAGGTCGTAGGGGTATCCACACGTGGATCTTGTTCAATAACTATGTGAAAAAAGAAGATGCATATAATTTGATCCAAGCAATAAAAAAAGGTGTTAGCTGGGACTATGATCCGGATGAGTTTGGATTGGATGAGTTTCCATCTACATTTAGTAGTAAAGGAAATGTCGTTGGAAAACAGGTGAAGATTCCGCTTTCTACGCATAAAAAAGGTGGAAACTCCTATTTATTTGTAGGCGATTACCAAGTAGAAATTGTAAATGATTCTTTTTATGAAAAACAGTTAGAGATTATTAATTCTATAAAATTAAATAGTTTTGAAGAAATATCCGTTAAATTTGATTTACATGTACAGACCGATATATCTCAGTTTGTGAGAACATACTCTATAGGTGAAGTAGAATGTGATGCTGAGGATGTAATCAACTCTTTATCAAAGACAGAAGTATACAGGGCGTTGATAGATAGGGTCATGCATGGTGAAGCGTTACTTAAAGATTGGTTGGTAATGCTTGGAACTCTTGGCAAAATTGGCGATGGGGACAGATTGCTTAAAGATATTTTCAAATATTGTCCTACATTCTCTGAGGAAGAGACTAATGAAAAAATAGAAAAATACGGAAAAAAATACTTTCCAGCAACATTTGCATATCTTTATAACCTGTATGATCTGGATATGGAAGACTGGATTAATCCAGCAGAAACAGGCTTACAATTTTTGATAAGAGATCTTAATCTGGATTTAAATGTCGTGGAATGGAATCAAAATGAGATTTCAGTTCTTAGCGATAGCATGTATACGGTTGAAAAAGAAAGGCGATATTTGTTCTCAAATGATGAAGTACCAGTGGTGTCGATTTGGGATGATTTAAAGCATATGACTGTGTACGATACAAATAAGATAAATGCTAGTATTAGCGATATTAAAGCTGGAAATAGTGTGGATATTATTCCAACGGGATATCAGATTTTTAATCGTATCGAGAGCGAAGAAAAAGAACGAACTATGGTTTCATTATCGGCTTATGATAGAGTTTTGACCTCGCATATTGCATTAAATGCTTTTTATCAAATGAATCGGTCATTAAAATCATATAGCTATAATCCCAACTATATATCTAGTGATGAAATGTTTTATCACTGGTATTCTTCGTGGAGTAATTATTTATCACAGATTAGAAAATACATTGAAGTAGATTTGTACGCAGGCATGCATGTTTTAACAATAGACATAAAACACTTTTATGACAGTATAGATTTTTTAGGTGTTTATAACTTATTAAAGGATAAGTTGTCTGAAGAGGAAAACAACCTTTTTATGTCGCTTATAAAATATAATGAGCGTCTAATGCTAGAAATGAATGGCAAGCGAATCGGTGTTCCTCAAGGGCCAGCGTATGCACGATTAATAGCTGAGATTTTTCTTGGGACGTTGATAGATAAAGCATTATCCGAGTTAGGGCCTGATAGAGACAATATATTTCTGTATAGATATGTGGACGATATTATTGTTTTTCATGATGATTCAGTAGATAGTAAACGGATTAATGAAAAATTGGAAAGCGTTTTTAGCCGTCATGGTTTAAGTATCAATAAAGATAAAAGCAAAATATACGGTGAAATAGGAAAGTTAACCGAAAAACAAAAAGCAGAATTATTACGAAGCGATCAATTTCAGTATGGATTGAGAATTTCGGAGTATTCTTACTTGACGGAAAACCAGTATGTGAATGAAAAAGTAAATTACTTAATTCAAAAGAAGGGTGGTTTTAATGCCAGCGATATCAGTTTTTTCTTTTCAAAGTATGCGGACGAACGTGCAAAAAGAGTTTATTTTTCACAGTTTTCTCGGCAAATTTTTAGCTGCATATACGGGAGAGGCAGTGGATATCAATTGTTTTATCGATTTATATTTGAAAATGCTGACATTTTAGAAGCCTGTCTTGAAAATGGACTGTTTAATATGGTGCCATATAATACCATTAATTTTTCATGCCTATTAGCCAGTATGTTTTATTCACTTAAGGAGGATACTTTATATCCATCGATTAAGCACAAATTAATCGATAGATATCTGAAGACTATTGTTGTAGAAGATGTTACAGGAGGAGAAGACAAAAGTATTATTTTATCTTTGTCAAAACTAGAAGTATGAATATTGAACTAGCAATTGAGGCCTACCTAAAAGATTTGGCTTTGCCTCATAAAGAAGACCTAATTAAGGATATTTTTCTGTTTTTAGAAAAAGAAATTAAAACAGAGAATGCGACTGGTAATGAGGAAAGAATAGCAAAGCTTTTTTGTCGAGCAATTGAATCCTTGAATCAAGATGCAATACCGGAAGACGATGTAAAAAATGCAATTTTAGATGCGTTTGAGAATATTAGGACCATAGAGAATAATACACATAATAATGGCGAATTGATGTGTATTTATTTATTGAACATTTTGTATTCTAAAGAAGATTCTTTTGAAGAAGTACCACAAAATGATTTTGTACTTTTGCTAGATAACCTTGAGAAAATTCGCTGCATTTTTAAAATTACTGATGTGAATGGTAATCTTGTTTTTCCAATTGGAAGATTTTTATTCAGGTTAATTAATAGCGACAATTTATTTGCAGAAATAGAAAAAGCAAGTTCAGTGCAAGCATTAATGCTTGCACTTCAAGTGTTTGATAAAACCCAATATTCACAAGAATTAGAGAATATTAAAAATATGATTAGCGGGAAAAATCTAAAGTTTATTGAGTACCTATTTAATAGATGTATTCGTTTTGGAGATGAGGATTGGAAGGAAAACTATGAGAAAAATGGATTACTTGTTTTATATGATCCAACAGTCAACAAGATATTAATCAGAAATAATAAAAAATCATATTTTAATGTTGAATATGACACAACAGATTATAAGCTGGGTGATGTCACCGATGAAAAAAATGCGAATAATGATTCGATAGCTTTTTTTGTCGAGTATCCATTTGAAGACTATAGTTTTGTTAATCTGTCTAAGGAATTTTCAATTGAAAATAATAGAGACAGGATAGCGCAGGTTTTAGACATTATTTATTATAATAGGAATTATAATGTTATATCGAAAACTGCTTTACATGAGAGAGATGGGAAAATATATCCTACAAATCCATTTGGCGAGAATGATGCCTATGTAATTGATGCAGGTAATGCTTTTAAGGATGGCAAGAGTCATATAAGCAAAATACTTTATAAACATGGTTTGCTAAAAATCTCAGGTTCTGGATTGAAATATATTAATTTCGGTTTGATTGTAAAGCTTGAAGAAATATGTGCAATTCCGTTTGGTGAATTTCATATAGACGATAAAATAACATTGGATGAGCTTATTGAGCGATGGTTGGTTTTCTGCAGTGATAAACAAAAATGTTTTGACGAATTCTTTATGGCATATGAGAAACAGATAGGATATATCTATAGCCCCAATACATTATTTGAAAAAAAATATGAAGGTGAATATCTGATACCTGTTCCCATTTCAGAGAATATACTACATAAGCTTGAATTAGACGAAAAGCTATCTTTGTATAAACTTGAAAAATGTACTATGAAAACTGATTTTTTACAGGAAGAAAAAATAGTTACAGATTCAACAGGGAACACATTAGAGAATTATTCTATTGAGGATATATCTGGAGAAGATGTAAATGTTCCTGATGGGGAATTCTTTGCATTAGTTGATGAGAATGAAAAGAAAATCTATGTTGGGTTACAGGTAAAATATTATAGTTTGATGATTGAGAAAATCAGGCAAATTAATTCCGCGTTGACTAATAATGTAGATGCTAAGAAGGTTAATGAAACAGATATTGAAAATGTCGCAGAACGAATGGCATGTTTCAAAGATGCTTTTGATGATATTCATCCAGGAATACCTATAGAATCAGTTGCAAGATATCGTATGATTAATCATATTATGCTACTCAATACATCAAAAGCCGATATAACTGATTGGTTAGCTCTAATAAAAAAACACGAGATTGAAAACTTCTCTATCGTAAAAGACAAATGTCCAATAGGAAGTGTAGAAGGAGTTTTGTATGTACCAAAAGATCGTTCTCGCAAACAAAGTACTCTTAAATATATAAATGAACGATATTTCAACGATTTCAAAAAAAGAAATCCGGTTGATATTTACGATCAGACGATAAATGAACAAGGTGGTGTATATTATACAGGCGGTAAGAAAATAGACAAAGTGGTGATACTTTTCGATAATATTCAAAATGGTAAAAGTACAAAGGAGACTATCGATAAATATATTAATCAAAAGGGAAAACAAACGTCTGATGAAATAGTGACATTTGAATGTAAAGGGAAGGTAGTCACTCTATCGCAAATTTTAAAAGCGAATAATTGCAAGATAGAGATTTTTTCGATTTATGCAGGAGATTTAGGAATTAAAAACGTAAAGGATTATGTTAACAAGAAATATTCTAAGATGAATATTGTTGTTTTGGAACCATTAGAAAAGCTTACTGCAGTTGCAAATGCGGAGGATATTGAGTTAATGCAGAAAATGTATCCTGGAAAACTTGCAGGAAAAATTGGTGAAGGTAATTATTTGGTTATAAGAGAGTTTAACCAGCCTAAACTAAATATTATGTGTCATAAGTTGTTAGAAATCGAGCGTGTAGTTGCACTTTTTTGTAAAAGAGCAGAGTTGCAATAAAATGTCACACTTTGGAGTTACTATTCACAGTTAAATATGGATAGAAAATAATGCTCACAGCAATGTGGGCTTTATTTTTGCAGAGGGAACAATTAGAATTGTTTTATTAAACGAATCGGGATTTGTGAAGGATGATAAATATGAAAAATACATTATCTTGGCTGTTAATTTTGTTAAATGTGATTGGCTGCCTATGTCTTGATTATAGCAGCTACTTGTTTCTTTCCGGAAGTACTATAGTTGATGCATCATATGCAATGCTGCCAATGGTAAGATGGGAAAGAGGAGGTTGGCTACTTACTATTGGAATGATTCCACTGATAATTAGCAAACCTCTTAGGTTATGGATATATTCAATTTGGAAATAAGAAAAACAGACGGCTTATCTTCATTCCCTCTGTTATCTGCATAATTTTAGTAGCATGCTTTTGGGTGAAGGGAATAATATAATTTCAGTTTGGTGAAATAATGGCAACTTTGGATACCACATAAAGGGGATGTGAAAAATTCGCATCTCCCTTTTCTCTACTCCGCATGAGCTTTTTCGATAGCCTGCTTATGGCTGATGCGACCGCGGATGGTAAGAATATCACGGCGTGTCATTTTCAGATAATCGTCAATGGTTTCCAGCCAGTTTTTCATATACATTGGTTCTTTGTTAAGGGCGTGTACCTCAGCAATATCAAGGTAGGCGGTGACAATCTTATTGAGAGCGTCAAGCTCCTGTTCAGTAAGATAGTTCTTTGCTACTTCTACATCAGAACGACGGATTTCGTTATGTTCCCACGAGGTAAGCCCCATAATTTCTTTTTCTGCATCGGCACGCTCATAGATTACTTCGGCGGCGGTATGCTTGTGAGCAGCCCAGTGCATTTTGTTTTGCACCTGTTTGAAGAACAGGACAGAGCTTTCAGCATGGGGATCATAATCAATACTGGTTGCATAGATTTCCAGAACTTTTCTCCAAAATACTTTTTCTGAAGAGCGGATGTCTCTGATACGGGCAAGCAATTCGTCAAAGTAATTGCCTCCGCCAAGTCTCTTCAATCGGTCATCATCTAAGACAAATCCTTTTTTCATATATTCCTTTACAATCTCCAACTCCATCCGCAACGTTGTCTGGCGGCCTTCTTTGCCCAGATTATAGGAAAGAAGCTTCTTTAGTCTCTGTACAAACTCACTGATCTCTCTTTGGTGACTCATTTGTGCCATCCACTGAATCGAATTCAGTGTATTGAGAAGGAAATGAGGATTAATTTGATAGAGAAGTTTCTCAAACTCTATCTTCTGTATGCTTTTTTCCTTTTCTACCATATTGCTGATAAGATTCTCAATCTGTCTCTTCATCTGTTCTACTTCCCTCATCAGGCTGTCAATCGAGTAGGAGGCGGTGACTAACCGCCGTCCTCTCACAGCACCGTACGTACCGTTCGGTATACGGCGCTTTCAATAGTTGACGTGCACAGACTGATAGGCTGTGGCTAAATCATAAAAGCCACTGTTTATCAGTCTTTCTTTATTCAGCGCCCAAATCACAGCTTTGTTATTGCTGATATACCAATACTTTCTGCGACTGTTTGCTATTGTTGCCGCATAGTGTTCTGGAATTCCCAGCTTGACTAGATTTTTATATTTCGTTCTAGGTTTCTTCCACTGTTTCCATATGCACATGCGTATTCTGTGATAGAGCCATCCGTTGATATCATCTATGTTGTTCTTCATGCTTGCAATTCCGTAGTAGTTAAGCCATCCTCTTGCATATACTTTGATTTTCTCAAGGCTTGGCTTGATTGACTGACATCGCTTACGGGAAGATAACTCCTTCAGTCTGGACTTAAACTTCTTCCATGACTTCGGATGAACTCGGACATATATGCCTTTTCCGTTCCTTCCCAATGCAAAGCCAAGGAATTTAAAATTTCGGATTGCAAACACGCTGACTGTACGGCTCTTTTCTCGGTTGACTGTAAGTTTCAGCCTCTCCTCAAGATATTTTGTACTGCTTTCCAAGAGTCTCTCTGATGCTCGCTTGCTCTTTGCAAGAAGCACGATGTCATCTGCATATCTTATGCATGGAACACCTCTTTTCAGGTATTCCTGGTCGAACTCATTGAGGTAGATGTTTGCCAGCAATGGTGATAGATTTCCACCTTGTGGTGAGCCTTCCTCTGTGTCAATGACCACTCCGTTTTCCATTACACCGCTTTTCAGATAGCGCTTTATCAACTGTACTACACGTTCATCTTTTACATTCTTTCGTAGAAGATTGATGAGAATTTCGTGATTAAGAGTATCGAAGTACTTTGACAAGTCAAGGACTACAGCGAATGTATAGCCTTGTTCTGCATACTCCTTAACCTTAAGTATTGCATCTTTTGCACTTCTGTTCGGACGATAGCCATAGCTACCATCTGCAAACAGCGGTTCATAGATTGGCACTAACTGTTGGGTTATTGCCTGTTGAAGTGTACGGTCTATCACTGTTGGTATGCCAAGCTTTCGCACACCACCATCTGGTTTGGGAATCTCAACTCGTCTTACTGGAGACGGAGTATACTTTCCACGATAAATGCGGTCGGTTAACTCTTGTTGATGTTCCTTTAGATATGGAAGAGCCTCCTCAATGGTCATGCCATCAATTTCTGGCGCTCCCTTGTTTGCCTTAACTCTCTTATACGCTCTGTTAAAGTTATCTTTATACAGTATCGCTTCCAAAAGTCTCGGCTGTGCACTGTCTCTTGCTTTCCATATCCGATGGAATGACCTAGACGCTTTCACATATTACCGGGAATACAACCCCTTACTTTTTTATGAGCATAACTAACGGACGCTCTCAGCCTCCCACTCTATGACAGCTCCACTGGATGCATCGATCGTAAAGTCATATTCCGTTCCGCCATAGATGATCTTGCCTTCGTATTCCGGACGTCCATCATCATAATCGAATTTCCATTCGTAGATGTCCTTTTGTGTTGCACCGCTTACACGGCCAAGTGCCGTCTGCTTTGCATCTGCCTCACTGACAGTAACGTTACTGCTATTGCTGACACTCCATCCGGATGTTTTTTCATCGTATGCGGAACTTAAAATCTCACCGGTATCCACGGCTATTTCATAGTCGTACTTCTTACCGCCTGCGTACCATTCAATTTCATATACCTGGCGTCTGCCTTCATAGTCCAGCTTTGACTTAGTGATCGTTGCATCCGTTGCCTTCACTCCGGCATGCTCAAGAGCTATCTTCTGTGCCATTTCCTCATCCACTGTGCCGGTTACCGTCTGCGCGGTAGCTGCGGCAGAACTCTGCGTTGTGGCAGAATCGGCAGCGGGGACTGTCGCCTCCGTCTGTGCCTGGGTATCTACCTCATTCTTCTCCTGGCTGCTTGGCTGCTGATTTATCACTGGTTTACCGCCACATCCGGTCATAGCCACTGCCAGGGACAGTGCTGCGCCGGTTAAGATCAATTTGCGTTTCATCATCTATCTTTACCTCCTTCTATTCAAAGTGAATTGCGTAGATTGTAGCAGGCAGCCATATCCATACTCATATCAGCAATTCACATTAATCATTTTCGTTCAAATACATATTCCGATTCAGATGACAAATCTCTTCTGAAAGTATATCCAAGTCTGTCAAATTTTCGTATCTCTTCAGGATTCTCAATTTCTCTTTCTGCCATGAACCGGACCATTTCCCCTCGGGCCATTTTGGCATATGTCCCTTTCGTTACCAGTTTATTTCCCGATAACTCACAAAAGGAGATCGTAATATAGGTATCCTTAGGTGTCAGATACTTTTCTATGCACTTTGAGTATTCTTTTGATGCCAGATTAATGATAACCCTGCTGTCATCAATCACTGAACGATATAATCTCTCCCCCCAGTAATCATACAGATTTTTTGCATCTCCTATCCCGACCTTTGCCTGCATTTCTAACCGGTACGGTGTCACCCCATCCATTGGTTCCAAAACCCCATAAAACGCAGACAGGATTCTCAAGTGCTTTTGTACATATGCAAGCTGTCTATCCTCAAACACAGCCGGTGCCATATACTGAAATGCGATTCCCTCATAGGATAATACTGCCGGAGTAAGTCCACGGTACAGATCCATAGTTTCCAGTCTGTGAAAGTTCTGTTCGGCAATCTTATCGTTACATTTCCAGACTGCTTTCAGCTCCTCTTTGGACTGACTCTTCATAAAACTCAATATCTCTGCTGTCTGATCCATATGTTTTGGCACATTAACCGGTGCAAGGCTGTCCGTATCGCTTACCATCTTTTTTGCAGGAGACAGTATGATTTTCATCCTTCTAATTCCTTAAGCATATTTTCAGGGTCATCTGCTGCTTTGACTTTATCATTAGCCTTGATGATGACTCCCTGTTCATCGATAAGATATGTGGTCCTTACCACGCCCATAGATATTTTTCCATAGTTTTTCTTTTCTTTCCAGACATCATAGGCTTCAATAACTTTACGTTCCGGATCAGCTAAAAGTGTAAATGCCAGACCATATTTTTCTTCAAATCTCTTATGAGAAGCCACGGAATCTTTACTGACTCCAAGAATGACCGCACCCTTTTCCGCAAACTGCGGATATCTCTCTGAAAAACCGCATGCCTGTTTCGTACATCCTGGTGTGTTATCCTTTGGATAAAAATATAAAATCACTTTTTTCCCTGCATAATCACTTAATTTATGCATTACACCGTCCTGATCCGGCAATTCAAAATCGGGTGCTTTTTTTCCTGCTTCTAACATATATGTTTTCCTCCACTTTCTTATCTAATTTGGTTTTTACATTATAATACATCACCTTGCTGTGATAAAGTCTTTTTTGATGTCAAGAAACGCTTTCATGTCTTCCAGGATATGATACAGCATGGACCGGTTTTCAAATTCCTGTCTCGTAACTGGGAGCGGCTGCTGTTCATAATAGTGGTGCAGTGTCTCTAACTCCGACAGCAGGGTTTCCACATTATTTTGTTCTTCAAATTCATCGGCAGTCTGACGTATAAAATCTGCCAGTGCTTTCCCCTGCTCCGGCGTAGTGGTCAGACGGATGATATCTGCATATATTCTTTTCAGTATCACGCACTGTCTTGCTCTCATCTGCATATATTCGTAATAGTAATCATCCTCTGTGATCAGATGATTATTCATATATCGTAATGCCTCTTTTTTCAGATTCACAAGCATTGCGTCCAGTTCATCAAAACAGCTTCCTGTATAATCCGTCTTGTCCTCCAGTTCTATATAGATCGCCATTCTACGGAGGATGTACACGATTTTGTCATCCACTGTTTTCTGATACTCCAACAGTTGTCTTCTGCCATCCGGCATATAGAGATTCCACAGTGTGCCTATCCCCGCTCCGATCACCAGGATCAGGAATTCGTTCAGGATCATGGACGGACTGCAGCTCTTAGCTGAAACATAATGTGTACAAAGCACTGCAATAGGAGCAATCGCTTCCTTCATGTCTAATGCCATGCAGCTAAACAGATATGGGATCAGTACAATACCGAACGCCCACACGTGATATCCGGCAAGTGGAAAGATCACTGCTGACAAGATCGTCATGATCACAAATATGATCATGCGCTTCGCTGTTATCCGCACAGTTTCCTTCTTCGTGTCCTGGATCGTCAGGAGAGTGATAATCCCTGCGGCATACGCAAACTGAAGCTGCAGGGCTGCTGCAAGCAGTACGGCAGCTACGGAGCCGGTAACATATTTGATAAGTTTTATGGTTTCCTCAGTTTTCATTTTCATAGGTATGGCTTCCATTCTTACTATTTAAAATTCAGCACCCACCTGCCCTCTGACATATAGTATATCAGCTTTGCGGCTAGCTGTCTGCCTAAAATGACAATCGTACAATCAAACTCTATGGATGGAATACCTGCATAGTTCTTTCGTTCCT
>OLIT01002715.1_pt1 | contig 12272 bp, 10 predicted proteins | sample 1601341 | NCBI WGS metagenome assembly OLIT01 (sample SAMEA2452121, study PRJEB22498) | human gut metagenome | biome: human feces; feature: human gut; material: feces | place: Australia | collected 2012
GGGATATTACGACATTGAGCCAGAATCCGGCAGGTATAGGAGTTTATCGCAATTCCGATATAGCTGCAACGATAGACCTTTCCAATCAAGTAAGTTCGGTGAATACGGCTGGAAATAGAATGTCCGATAGCAAGTTTAATGTTTCATGTAATAATTTTGGCTTTGTATGGACTGTCCGTTTTAATCAGGAAGCCTTGAAAAATTTGAATTTCGGTTTTGCTTATAATAAGCAAAAATCGTTTGACCGCTCCTATAAAGCCGGCTATTCGGGGATAACCGGAGCCAGTTCGCTTTCGGGGTATATTGCCCATTTGTCCGAAGGTTATTCTGTTGCGGATTTAGCTTATCCAGACAATAGTGGGAGTAGCTATGATCCGTATAACAATAATCCGTGGTTGAATGTATTGGGATATCAGTCCTATTTGATAAATCCAAAAAGTACGACAGGAAATACATGGAATAGTATAGTAGGAAACGGTACGAATACAACGGGAGATCTCTATGTCCGAGAGAAAGGTTCGATCGATGAATACAACTTTAATGTCGGAGGAAATATCTATAACGTATTTTATTGGGGGTTAGGAATTGCCGTTACCGACTTTTCTTATGATATTCAAAGCGGATATGGTGAAAACTTTACGGGAGGATATATCTCATCGGGTGACCCGAATGTGGACGGCTGGTACTTGATGAGAAATGCATTACATACGAACGGATCGGGGATAAAAGTCAATTTGGGTGTCATTATGAGAGCCACCGATAATTTCCGTTTGGGCTTTGCTTTCCATACTCCTAATTATTATAAAATGACCGATTCGTATGTGGCATCGGTGAAATATGATTTTAATGAATCGGGGACACGTTATGATGATTTGGCCGAAACACCGAGTGGAAGTTATGATTATGAATTTCAATCTCCGTGGCGTATGATAGCCAGTGCCGCTTATGTTTTTGGACAAAATGGAATTTTAAGTTTTGATTACGAGTATACATCGAGTAACAACATGTCATTCGACGATCCCTATTCGGTCGATGCTTTTTATAAAACTAATCAGGAAATTACGGAGATGGTTTCTCCTATGCATACATTTAAAATCGGAGGCGAATTTCGTATTACACCCCAAATCAGTGCTCGTTTAGGATATGCTTATCAGACTTCTCCTGTGAAATCGGAATACAGGTCGGGACGCGAAATTCCTACGGCCGGAACGCTTACGATGTTTACCTTAGATAGAGAGACCAATTATTTTACAGTAGGTTTGGGATACCGCTTTTCGAATGTTTATGTAGATATGGCTTATATGCATCGCTACCGTCGTAGCGAGCTTTTCCCGTTCTCTCCGTTGCCGGCTGCTGTGGATAATCCTTATAATCCAGATCAGACAGAACCGTCGTTGGCCATTTCGCCTCAGATATCTTCGTTGACGGACCATAATAATTCTTTTGTTTTAACTTTGGGTGTAAAGTTCTAAGACGGAACGGAAATATATTTTGAAAGAGCAACTTAAAATCTAAGTTGCTCTTTTGTTTTTTATTGAAAAGAAATGTATATCTTTGAAAAGATATGGAAAAATTCCATGACAAGATGGAAGAAAATTTTGTGATAGATACAGGGAATAAAGAGTTTCAAGACGCTTTGAGCTTGATTCAATATACATCTCAGTCAGTTTTTTTGACGGGGAAAGCGGGTACGGGCAAATCTACTTTTTTGAAATATGTGTGCGAGCATACCAAAAAGAAATATGTAGTTCTGGCCCCGACAGGAGTGTCGGCGATTAATGTGGGCGGTAGTACGATTCATTCGTTTTTTAAGATGCCGTTTCGGCCCATGTTGCCCGACGATCCCGATTTGAGTTTGGCGGGAGGAAGAATATATGAATTATTAAAATACAATAAGAAGCAGCGACAGTTGCTGCGTGAAGTGGAATTGATTATTATCGATGAAATATCGATGGTACGGGCCGATATGATTGATTTTATCGATCGTGTGTTACGGGTTTATTCGGGTAATATGAGGTTCCCTTTCGGTGGCAAGCAATTATTGTTGGTAGGCGATGTATATCAATTGGAGCCGGTTGTGACTTCCGATATGCGAGATATTCTTAGCCGGTTTTATTCTAATTTCTATTTTTTTTCGGCACGGGTTTTTAGAGAAATGTCGTTGGTCCCTATCGAGTTGCAAAAAGTGTATCGACAGCAAGATGAGCGTTTCGTAGAAGTATTGGATAAAATAAGAAACAATACTGCGACGAGAGAAGAACTCGATTTGTTGAATAGCCGTTATCTCCCGCAATATGAACCTGAGAAGGATAATTTCTCGATTACATTGGCGACTCGTAGGGATCAGGTGGACTATATCAATGAAAACCGACTATCTGGATTGCCGGGGAAAGAATATACATTTACGGGGACGATAAAAGGTGATTTCCCTGAGGGGAGTTTGCCTACTTCGTTGGAACTGGTCGTAAAGACCGGAGCCCAAGTGATTTTTATAAAGAATGACCCGGAACGCAGGTGGGTGAACGGGACGATAGGAATGATTTCGGATATAACGCCCGATGAGAAAATCGAGGTGGTGCTTGAATCGGGTGAGATGTATGAGTTGGAGCGTTGTGTTTGGGAGAATATCAAATATACCTACAATGAAAAAGAAAAGACTATCGAGGAAAGTGTATTGGGCACTTTTTTACAATTTCCCATTCGTTTGGCTTGGGCTATTACCGTGCATAAGAGTCAGGGATTGACGTTTAATCGCGTGATTGTCGATTTTACGGGAGGGGCTTTTGCCGGGGGACAGACGTATGTGGCTTTGAGTCGATGCCGCTCTTTGGAAGGTATTGTGTTGAAACGGCAGATCACGCATCGGGATATATTCGTAAATCCCGATATCGTACGGTTCAGCAAAGGTTTCAACGATTCTGTTTTGATAGAACAGTCATTGAAGCTCGCACAAGCCGATCGTCTGTATGTCGAGGCTGTGAATGCTTTCGACGAAGGCGATTTTGACAAGATGTTACAAAGTTTTTTCAAGGCTATCCATACGAGATATGATATTGAGAAACCCGTAATTCAGAGGTATATTCGTAAAAAATTGAACGTTATCAATCAGTTGCGTGTTAAAAATCGGGAGCTTCAACAGGCGTTGTCCGATAGGAATACCGTATTGCGTAAATATGCACATGAATATTACCTATTAGGGAACGAGTGTATAACTAAGGCAAAGGATGTGCGGGCGGCTTTGGCTAATTTTGACAAAGCGTTGTCTCTCGATCCTACGTTGATCGATGCATGGGTAAGAAAAGGAATTACGCTCGAAGATCAAGGCGATGAACATGGAGCTATGGCGTGTTACAATGAAGCTGTAAGGTTGAGCCCGTTGAGTTTTAAAGCTCTATATAATCGGGGTAAATTACGCTATAAACAAGGCGATTATGAAACGGCATTATCCGATTTTGCAAAAGCCGTTAAACAAAAACCGTTACATGCTACGGCACACGATCGACTCGGAGATACTTTTATCAAACTGGAAATGCCCGATATGGCCGCTCGTCATTGGGCTATTGCAGAAGAGTTGAGGGAGAAAAAACAACAGAACAACAAATAAATAATAACTATGATGAACAAAGGTCTGAAAAAAGGATTGAAGATTACCGGAGTAACCGTGGCGGTTATCTTGGTATTCATGCTTGTCTTGCCATTTATGTTTAAAGACAAAGTGATAATTATTGTGAAAAAAGAGGCCAATGAGATGTTGAATGCCAAGCTCGATTTTGAATCGCTCGATATCAGTCTCTTTTCGCATTTCCCGAGTGCGTCTATCGAATTGAATGGTTTGACACTTTCGGGTATAGATGATTTTGAAAACGACACGTTGGTCTCTGCTGAATCCATCGATGTGGCTGTAAATGTGATGAGCCTGTTTAGTGACAAAGGTTTCGATGTGAATTACGTCGTTTTGGACAAGCCGTCGATAAAAGCGGTGAAGTTGGCCGATGGACGGGTGAATTGGGATATTATGAAACCGGATACGGTCGATGTGGAAGAAGAAAAAACGGTCGAAGTAGAGGGCGAATCTTCTTTCCGTCTGAAATTGAAAAATTTTAAGATAGCTGATGCTACGATCGTTTATGTGGACGATTCCACGAATATGCAATTCTATACCGATAAACTGAATTTGAAGCTATCGGGCGATATGAGTGCCGATATGACCGATATAGACAGTAAATTGTCCTGTAAAGATATTTACTTCGCGATGGGCGGTATCTCTTATTTGAAACAGGCTGAGGCCGGAGCGAAGTTAACGGTATCGGCCGACTTGAAGAATAATAAATTTATTTTGAAAGAAAACACGTTGAGCTTGAATGCCATTGTCCTGAATCTCGATGGTTGGGTAGCGCTCCTCGACGATGGGGCTATGGATATGGACTTAAAGATAAACACTTCTGAGATAAACTTTAAAGAGATACTTTCTTTGATACCGGCTATATATCAGAATAATTTCGATAAATTGCGCACGACAGGCAATATGTCGCTTACGGCTTTTGCAAAAGGGCGAATGGCCGGTGAGAATATGCCCCAATTCGGGCTAACGCTCGGTGTGAAAGATGCTACACTTAACTATGAAGGAATGCCGGCTTCGGTCGATGGAATCAATATAGGTGCTTCGGTGAGCAATCCGGGCGGAAGTCTGGATAAAACAATTATCGATTTATCGGAATTTCGTCTCTCTATGGCAGGCAATCCTTTCAAGGCTGCGTTGTATGCCTCTACACCTATATCGGATTTGAATTTCAAGGCTACTGCCGACGGTACGGTTCATTTGGGGAAAATCAAGGATATTTATCCTTTGGGCGATTCTATAACCCTGAGTGGTATCGTTACCGCCGATTTGCAATTTGCAGGCCGTATGTCCGATATTGAAAAAGAAAATTATCAGAATATAAGAGGGGAGGGAACACTAACTGTCGCCGACATGGATTTAACGATGAAAGGTTTGCCTGCCGTCGCAGTGAAAAAGGCGCAGGCTTCGGTTTCGGCCAAAGCCATGTCGTTGTCTCAGCTCGATGTTAAGGTCGGAAAGAGCGATATTCAAGCCCATGGTTCTTTATCCAATTATCTGGCGTACGTTTTGAAAAATGAGACTATAAAAGGCTCTTTGACGGTGACTTCGTTGCTGCTTGACCTGAACGAATTAATGGGTGACTCGGAACCTTCGGGGGAAGAGACCGTCGAAGCCGATACAACGACTCTTTCTGTGATAGAAGTTCCTAAGAATATCGATATGACTTTAAGTGCCGACTTCAAGAAAATCCTTTTCCAAAAGATGGAACTCGATAATGTGACGGGTAAACTTATCGTTGCTGACGGTGCTGTACGAATGACTCCGTTGAGCTTGAACGCATTCGGTGGAGCAATGGTGGCGAATGGTATTTATAGTACGGCCGAGAGCGTTGTTCGTCCTATGGTTAATTTTGACCTCGATATACAAAAAGCCTCTTTTGAAAAAACGTTCGAGCAATTGGACATGATTCAGAAGATTGTCCCCATTTTTGCTAAAACCGGTGGAACATATTCCGTTAAGGTCGACCTGAAATCTGCTCTGGATAGTCAGATGTCGCCCGATTTAAGTTCTTTGACAGCCGATGGTGTCATTCAATCCAACGATATTCAATTACAAAATATCGAAGTATTCAGCCAGTTGGCAACGCTGTTGAAAAACGATAAATTGAAGAATATCGAAGCGAAAGATTTGAAAATCTCTTTTGCCATTAAGGACGGTAAAGTAAAGACTTCGCCTTTTGATATGAAGCTGGGTAATATTACAATGAATCTTTCTGGTGTTACAGGCCTTGATCAGACGATTGATTATCGAGCTAAAATCAATATTCCGGGGGCCGGGGCTTTAAGTAATGTTTCGGCGACGATAGGAGGAACGTTCTCCAAGCCATCTATTAAGTTGAATACCGATGAGGTTGTTAAGAATGCCGTGACGAATGTGATTGCTTCGGAAGTTTTGGGAGTGGATGCCGAAGATATAGAAGCTCAAAAAGCCGCTATTCGTAAGCAGGCCGAAGAGGCGGGAAATAAATTGATCGCTACGGCGAAATCGGAGAGCGAAAAGCTCATTTCCAAAGCATCGAATCCTTTGGCGAAAGTCGCAGCTCAGGCAGCTGGTAAGAAATTGGTAGAAGAAGCAGAGAAACAAGCTCAGAAGTTAAAGGACGAGGCCGAGAAATTGATAGAAAAACAATATGGTGGGTCGGAATAAGAAAATTCCGATTGAAAGAAAAAGGGAGACGAGATTCGATTTCGTCTCCCCTTTTTGTGGAAAGAAGAGGAGAAGCCTTTTGTAAACTCGAAATATTGTTCCAAAGTGCGGGAACATTATCCGATAACTCCCATCAGATATGCTCTTATAAGTTTATTGATTATCTTGGTCGCCGATAAAAGAAAAGAAGGTGAAAATAGGTATAAATTTTTGTTGCGTATTGGCGGTTCTTAGTGCTGATGCGCTATCATTGAACGCAAATGTGACTGTGCCCGATTCGGTAGCGGAGCCGGGTGTTGAACAAATGGATACTTTGGTGGTAGAGAGCAATGGAGAACCTGAAATCAATTCTTTGTTCCAGTTAGGTAGTAATGTCCCGACGCATTTAAATGTGGCTGCACCGGCAAAAAAACGTCCGTGGTTGGCTGGTGCAGAGGTAGTGGCGGAAGATCTTTTGTTTCATGTGCTTACCCGATATCTTATTAAAGAGGACTATGCTCAAATTTCATGGTCATCGATAAAAAACAATTTTAAGACCGGCTTGTTGTGGGATAACGACAAGTTCGAGACTAATCTTTTTTCACACCCATATCAAGGTAATCTTTATTACAGCAGTGCCCGTTCCAACGGATTGAATTTTTGGGAATCTGCTCCTTATGCTCTCTTGGGAAGTTCTATTTGGGAATGGTTTATGGAGACACAACCGGCCTCGATCAACGATATAATGTCTACAACCTTTGGCGGAATGGCCTTAGGGGAAACGACCTATCGTCTGTCTTCGTTGGTCTTGAACGGACAGGCTCGGGGGTGGGAGAGGGCATCCCATGAGTTAGTCGCCGCGTTTTTAAATCCGGTACGGGCAGTCAATCGTTTGATGACAGGGGAAGCGTGGCGTATAGGTCCTCGGTATGTGGATAAAGAAGCGACTATCCCGTTTCATTTTCGATTTGAGGCCGGGTATCGTATGCTCGATAACATTAGGGAAGGCAAGAACAAAAGTATACATGTCGGGTGTATGAATTTCTCGTTGATTTATAACGATCCGTTCGAAATTGAAGGGAATGTTCCGTTCGAACATTTTACGGCTCGAATGTTGTTCAATATGTTCGCCCATCAACCCATTATCGGGGACGTAAATATTTGCGCTTCTATATGGGGCCGGGAACATGATTATAAAAATGGGAATGAATTGTTTGCCGGTATATTCCAGAATTATAGCTATTACAATAGCGGAAGAATGGATAATGAGTCGAACGAAGTGCCGTTTCGCATTTCCGAGACTGTATCCTATGGCCCCGGTGTTTTATATCGCATGAAATTGCATGAAAATAACACTTTGGCCTTGAACGGATTTGTGTCGGGAGTGGCTCTTGGCGGTGCTTTGTGCGATTATTATCAATTTCACGACCGTGATTACAATATGGGAAGCGGATATAGTATCCGCCTCAACGGCTTGTTTACTTTGCAGCGTCGGTTCGGCATTTATTTGGGATTTGAGAATTACCATATTTTCACGTGGAAGGGGTATGAGCATAAGGACTATGAAAATATGAATCCTCATTATCTCGATGCACAAGGCGCTGTCGGAGACGCTCGTTTGCAGATGATGAATCTACGTGGTTCGTTTGCTATTAGTCCAAAGGTGGGTATCTCTGCCGAAACAGCTTGGTGTCGGCGAAAATCACATTATAAATATTTCCCCGATGTCCTGTCCGACACATTTGAATTTCGGCTTATGTTTTCATATCATATTTGAGATATTTACTAAATTTATACATAGTAAAATATGAATATGAAAACACATATTTTTCTTGTTTTTATGCGTTATGCCGAGTTTTTATATCCCATATTGCAAAAACACATGGGGCAATAAATCGTCTGTTTATTAGATTTATTCCGATCGTCGCTGTGTATTGGGGAAAACGATAGGTGTATATTTTGTACTATTCTGTATAATATTATATATTTGTTGTGTAAAATATACCAATAGTATGGTGAAAGATATAATTTCACTCGTTCGGCCTCAACAGTGGCTTAAAAATGTATTTATTTTTCTTCCGATATTTTTTAGCCGGAAGTTGGGTGACGGGGCTTGTTTGAGCTCCGCATTGATTGCTTTTGTTATTTACTGTTTGGTCGCTGGGTCTATATATTGTTTGAATGATATTTGCGATAGAGAATCCGATCGCTTGCATCCGACTAAGTGCCGGCGACCTATCGCTTCGGGTATAGTATCGGTGGGAGCCGGATATGGTATAATGGCTCTGTTGTTGGTCTTGGCAATCGCTTTGACATTTATTTATGATTCAACCGTACGGCACGTGTTGCTGATAAATGTCGGTATCTATTTTATTTTGAATATAGCCTATTGTTTTTGGTTGAAACATATTGCGTTGGTCGATGTTTTTGTGATATCGATAGGCTTTGTGTTAAGGGTTCTTGCGGGTGGAGTCGTTACGGGGATATGGATTTCGCCGTGGATTATCTTGATGACGTTTCTGTTGGCTCTATGAGCGGACCGGAGATAAGATGAGGCTTAATATAGCCCGTTATAATTTGGAGTTTATCAATATGGCGATAACTCTTGTCGGGGTTATTGTGGTCGTTTGTTACATTATGTATACTGTATCACCGGAGGTGATCGAAAGAATGGGGACCTCCAATCTCTATCTGACTACGATATGGGTTTTGGCTGGAATCTTACGTTATTTGCAGTTGACAGTGGTAGATAAGAATAGTGGCAGTCCTACAAAGATATTGATACACGACCGGTTTATCCATGTTTGTATTGTGGGCTGGGTTCTGTCTTTCGGGGTTCTGATTTATTTTTGAGGAATATGAGAATTGCTGTTTTCGATTTTGATGGAACGGTTACTACCAAAGATACACTTTTGGAATTTATCAAATTTGTGAGAGGACCTGTTTCGTTCTATGCGGGTTTTCTTAGGTATGCTCCGCAACTTTTGGCGTATAAATTGGGGCTTTATCCGAATTGGAAGGTGAAACAACAAATATTTTCCCATTTTTTCAAAGGAATGAGGTTGGAGGATTTCAATCGGTTGTGCGAGGAATTTTTTCAAAAGGAAGGAAAGGCTCTTGTTCGGCAAAGTGCAAGGATTGCTATATGGGAACAATTGCAGAAATGCAATAGGGTTTTTATTGTAAGTGCAAGTATTTATAATTGGATCAAACCTTTTGCTTCCGATTTAGGTATCCGGGACATATTATCTACCGAGATCGAAGTGGACGGTGAAGGTTGTCTGACCGGTTTCTTTTCGAATAAAAATTGTTATGGACAGGAGAAGGTTGTGAGGCTGCTGGAACAGGTCCCCGATTTAGAAAATAATTACTTGATCGTATATGGCGACAGTAAAGGGGATTCGCAGCTATTGAAATATGCCAACGAATCCCATTACAGTGCCCTGTGATCGATTCTTTTTTGGGGGAATAGTGGCTCTTCTTATACCGTAATCAATTCGTATTGCATAACCCCTAATCCTATCTTTTGTGCATGTTCGAGTCCGGCTTGCCAATTGGTATCGGGGTGCATCAGATGGAATTTATCGGCGCCTTCGAGATGTTCGTGCGGGTGTTTCTCAGTCAGACAACTGCCATTGATTGCTGGTGCTGCGATGACCATATCGGCGCAAGCCTTGTCCAAAGCGACCGGGTCGAATGATGCGAGTATTCCCAAATCGGGGATAATGGCGGCATCGTTGTGATTCCAACAGTCGCATTCAGGTGAAACATTCATAATGAAACTGATATGGAAATGAGGCTTGTCCTTCAATATGGCTTGGGTATATTCGGCTATTTTATAGTTCAAACGTTCAGATGTATCGCATTCTCCCATTACGGCTGCATCGTGTTGGCATAAAGCGACACATTGCCCGCAACCGACACATTTGGTATAATCTATTTCGGCTTTATGGTTTTGGTTCAAGTGTATGGCATCGTGGGCGCAATGTTTGACACAGATGTTACAGCCTTTACAGTTCTCTGTTTCGATTTTGGGTTGAGAATTACAATGCAATTCTAGTTTACCGCCTACGCTCGCTCCTCCCATTCCTAAGTTTTTAAAGCACCGCCGAACCCAGCCTGTTCATGACCTTTGAAGTGAGTCATTGAGATAACTATATCGGCATCGGCTAATGCCGATCCAATTTTCGGAGCCTTGCAGTACTCTCCATTTAAAGGTATTTCACGGTACTCTGTTCCTTTCAAACCGTCGGCGATAATGACTTGGCATTGCGCTGAAATGGGGTTATATCCATTTTCCATGGCGCTTTGTAAATGGTCTACCGCGTTGGCACGTCGTCCGGAATAGAGCGTGTTGCAGTCGGTAAGAAAGGGTTTTGCTCCCCAAGAGCGGAGTAGGGTTGCCAGTCGAGCTGCATAGTTCGGACGGAGATATGCTAAATTTCCCGGTTCTCCGAAGTGTATTTTTATAGCTACGAATTGGTCTTTGAAATCGATACTTTCGATTCCGGCTCGTTTGATTAAACGCTCCATCTTGTCGAGTAGATTGCTCGAAGGAGTCGTGTGCAGATTGGTAAAGAATACTTTGGATTTATCCATAGGAATTTGTTTTAAGTTAGTGGTAGAAAATGTAAAATCTATCGTTAAAACGGCGATGTTCGATTTTCCCGGTAGACTGTTCGTTTCTTACATTTATTGCAAAAATAAGGAAAAATTATGATTGTATTATTATCTTTTATTTTATTTGATATGAATAAAATTAATTATATAATAAATAAAATTGAAGTTTATTTGTTGTTTTGTTATGATTGTATTATTTTTGTGTCATAAGAAGTAAATGAAAATACATATGAAACAATTAAGATTAATCATTTTATTCTCTATTTTGTCTTTGTCGGTAATTGTGAGGGCTATGGAGGAACAATCGGTGTCATTGGATACACCTACGGGAAAAATTAACGGTAAAATAGGATTACCGGATGCTAAAAAGCCACCGATAGTTTTGCTGATAGCCGGTTCGGGGCCTACCGACATGGACGGAAATACGAATTCCGGCGGATTTTCTATGAAGAATAATTCATTGAAATTGTTGGCGGAGGGGTTGGCACAACGAGGTATTGCGACTCTCCGTTTCGACAAAAGGGGAATTGCTTCGAGTTCTGCGGCTACTAAAAAAGAGAGCGACCTTAGGTTCGAAGATTATGTGACAGATGTTCAGGGCTGGATAGATCGGCTGAGCGAGGATAGTCGTTTTTCCGATGTATTTGTTTTGGGGCATAGTGAGGGTTCTTTGATTGGTATGTTGGCGAGTGTCGATAATCCGAAGGTAAAAGGTTTTATTTCGTTGGCAGGAGCCGGTCGGCCGGCTTATGATATAATAGAAGAGCAACTGTCGGGACAACCGGCAGAGGTCCGGCATCTGGTAAAATCGATCAACGATTCGCTGAAAGCTGGAAAGGAAGTATCCAATATTCCTATGGGATTGACGGCTTTATTCCGTCCATCTGTTCAACCTTATCTTATATCGTGGTATCGGTATAATCCACAAGAGGTGATTGCAAAATTGAGGCAGCCGGTATTGATTTTACAAGGCGATAAAGATGTACAGGTGTCGGAGGAGGATGCCAAGCTATTGGAACAATCTTTACCGAAAGCACAATTACAGATTTTGAAAGATATGAATCATGTGTTGAAAACGTGTGAGTCGGTCGATATGCAAGTTCAGCAGGCTACTTATGCTAATCCCGATTTACCCGTTCAAGAGGATTTATTGATAACGATTGAAAAATTTGTGAAACGATGACGACAAGTGTGACTAGAAAAAAATTGCCCTTGCGGTGTCCTGCATGCGATGCTCCGCTTAGAGTATCAAAAATGATTTGTGGTCGTTGTGCGACAGAGGTGTCGGGAGAATTTGAACTACCGGTTTTGACCAGCTTGAATGAAGAAGAGCAACGATTTATGCTTGAATTTGCTGAATTCAACTTGCAAATGCAACAGAATTCTGATTAATAATTTGTTTAAA
>OLIT01002720.1_pt1 | contig 12254 bp, 8 predicted proteins | sample 1601341 | NCBI WGS metagenome assembly OLIT01 (sample SAMEA2452121, study PRJEB22498) | human gut metagenome | biome: human feces; feature: human gut; material: feces | place: Australia | collected 2012
CACCTTGAAAGAATGTCCTTGCAGCGTCTTGCACAGTTTCAATGAAAGCCACATGTGATAAGGTAGCCTCATTATCCTTTGCGAATACAGGGATAATGCAGTCACTCTTTAGATGATCCAAAGTAGCCTCCATAGTATTGGCTTCAATGAATAACGGTCTCTTTTCCTTTGTGGGTTGTTCTTCCATTACTAAAGTAGCGTCTTCTGCATACTCACCTAAATTTAAACTTCTTCTGCTCTGTGGCAAATTGCCAATAACTAAATTTCTCATAATGAATTAATTTTAAATGGTTTATAAATTGATAGGATGAAGCAATGAATATTTTCATTTTTCTTCAAATACCCTAGGGCGGTGTTAGAGGTTACTCGACATTTGTGCTTATAACTAACTCTACACACTCTTTCTTGTAACTTTTCAGTTCATAAACCTATGAGAAATAGCTCTATATATATTTCAGCTTTAGCAATGATGGGGAGGGGTATCTTTATATAAGTACCCGTACTTTATCATGCGCATAAATGTATAATTTCATAGGGGTGGAAGTAGTCACGACCACTACAGAAAGTGGTATCAACATAGTGGCAATGTTCCAAGAATATGCACCGTTCGTTTTTTTACCTGATTTCTTATTTGTAAATTTGTAGTACACAAGAAAGAAAAATATACATGTTCCTGAATAGCTCATATCTCCTAATTATGCTCATTCTCAGGAACTATAATCTTTCGCCTTTCAATCTTCCATAGATAAAATTCAGCTAAATAGATTTAATGGTAGTCCTCTATAAGCATTGTATTTAGAGCGACTTTTTCATTTTGTAGGATAGTGGCAAAAAAACGGGGTATTCGGCGTCTACTCCGTCGCTTGCCACTTTTCATTTTTTATATTTATCCCATCTATGCCAACAATATACACTTATCAGGATTTACGTGAATTAGCCTTGAAGAATAACATCAGAGATAATAAAGTCCATATTGGCGTATGGATACAGACACAGGGTTATCGCAAACAAAGAAGACAGATTAATCATATTAGAAAGACATTTTATTTAAAAACACAATGACCACTATCAGAATACCAATCGTACCCAATGCCATTACTACCTTTACGGATGAAACAGAAGAGCACTGCATCCGTTATAAGACAACAATTCAGATAGATAAAGCACCATTGAAGATTTCACCTGAATTGCTTGCCCGATTGATAAAAGCCGCCTCAGAACTTGACCTTACTCCCAAAGGACGGCTTGTAAAAAAGCATAAATACAACCATATATCAAAGTGATTCATTAGTGATTCATCCCTATACAGAAAAAGCCGCAAGCGAGCACATATACAAATGTGTCCACTGGCGGCTTATTTATATCCACTTGATAAAGTACTACTTCACACCTCTTAAAGTCTCTACAATCGTCTTATTTACCCTAATACTACTATACCTATTTACTAATGAATATACTACTTTGAAAAGTAAAACAGTTAGTAGTAATACCTATATAACTATATACCATACTAATCTATATAAATTAATAAGACAGAGTACTATCTATTTTGCAATATCCCATTGTATTAAATCATACACCCGTTCTAATTCTTTAAAGCTATATTCTGAATTTATTACATTACTGATGCTAATCGATTTTAAGTCCATCTCTAGTTGATGTATTGGAACCAAAATCTTTCGTTTTTTTATGTCAAAGCTAAAAGTACTAGGCAAGAATGAAGCATACCCCATCCTAGTTTTTTTCACAGCCACAATATTCTCTAAACCATTTTTATATGATATGACAATAAATCCTCTAAAGATATCTTCTGAATAATAAACAACTCTAGACAGAACTTTTTTATACACCTCTGACTTTCCTCTATCAGTAAGACCAGCAAGTACTGAGTTTTTTTCAACATCACTAATCAATTTTATCTCAGAGTTATATAATGCTATATCTTTTTTAACGCTCTTAATATTATCCTGTAGCTGATTTACTTTCGATTCAAGACCTATATATTCACTTTGATATTGTTCTATAAGTCCTTTTGCCGAAACTAAAGTAATAGTTTTTGCTAGCTTTCCCATATCAGCTCTATATGTATCGATTTCATCCAAATAAGATTCTATCTTATTATTCAAAGTATCTATAATCCCAGCTATTCTAGTTATTTCAGTTTTGTTTCTGACTTCATATTCAGATAACAGCAAAGTACTTTTAACACACGCCCAAACAGACTTGAATAATATATCAGAAATAATACCAGTATTTCTACATTTTAGTCTATAAGCCTTATCATTTTTCTTACAACAAGCTAGGACAAAATAACTACTTCCATCTCTTCTTACCATTTTATGTAGCATCAAAGCATAACCACAAGGGCAAAAAACTAATCCCTTTAGTGGATTAAAATTTTTAGTAGATTTCTCTTTAAATAACTGATTTTCGGACACACAGACTTGTGCTCTATTCCAATCCTCATCAGAAATTATCTTCTCTAATTGTAAGTCTAGCCTCTTAAATCTTCTTCTGCCATTATATATTGGATTCTTTATAATCTTACTGATAGATGTTTCACAAAACGGTTTATTATGTTGGGTAACCAATCCCATGCTATTCATTTTTTTTGCAGCATCCCTTAAAGTTGTGCCATTTAAAACTAACTGATAGATCAAATGAATATCCTTCACTTTTAGCTCATCAATTACCATTAGTTTTTTAGCTGGTATATTATTCTTCTGTCCACTATAGTTTGGATTATCTATCACTTTAAAACCATAAGGCACAATTCCCCCAGCATAAGCATACGGATTGCTGTTAACTTTAGTCAGTTTACCTGTTCTCATTCTCGTGGCAATCTTATCTCGCTCTTCTGCTGCTGAATGAGCCTTTACCGTTAACGTTATAATATCAACCAGCTTCAATTCAGCATGAGCTGAATAGACTTTTGAAGTATCATCTAGAAAAAGCACATCTAAACCATTGTCTAATATTTCATTGATAGTATAAAGGACTGACATCAATTCTTTTTGTCTAGATATTCTTGACAGCTCAGATACAACCACCATATCGGCTACAGAGCTATCCATACTTAGTAGCTCGCTAATACTTTGTCTATTTTTCTTTATACCAGATACTTTTTCAGAGATAATCTTTGTCAGTTCATAACCTCTATCAGTACAGTACTCTTTTATTAGATTTTTCTGCCTTTCCAAATCTTGCTTCTCTGTAGATACTCTAGCATATCCAATTACTCTCTTCTCCATGAGATCAACTATTAATTAATTGATGCAAAGCTAGTAAAATCATAGCACATTTGAAAATATCGCCTCGGCTAATGCATGGTGATGCTGCTCCAACTCATAACCAAAGTAGGCAGCTACCGTATGCAGCTGATAGTTAGGCAAACCTTTGATCCGTCTTCGTGCCGTACTCAAGGTACAATGAAATTCATAATCGGGATAATCTAGGCTATAAGTTCTGAAAACGGCTTTCAGACAACTCTCATCAAAACCTTTATTATGGGCTATGAGCGGTAATCCTTCAATAAGTGGCGCTATCTCCTGCCATACGGTGGGAAATATCGGAGCTTTTGCCGTATCCGCCAGTGTCAATCCATGCACACGCGTGTTCCAATAGGTATAGTATTCCGGTTCGGGGCGAATCAAACTATAGTAACTATCTACAAACACTCCTTCCCGCACAATCACCACACCGACACTGCACACACTGGTACGCTGTTCGTTGGCTGTTTCAAAGTCTATGGCAGCAAAGTTTTCCATAATTCAGAAATGCCAAAGGTCCTATTACGGTTCCTCCACCTGCTGATAAATCAGATTTCCCCGTTGACTAATAGTCCATTTATCGTTCTCCAGACGGACATTCTTCGTATCATCATCCTCTACATTCCATGCGTATCCCCCCGAAGGTAAAGAGCGGCGATCCAGTATTTCGCTCGGGCGGTCATCAGAAAAGAAGAGTTCTACTTGCAGCGAATCGGGCGAAAAAACAATATAGGCGGCTTTTTCTTTATCTGCCACATCGGCTACACGTACTCCTTTCTCCCAAAGACGGATGCAGTCTTTCAGAACCTCACTCCAGGTATACCCTGCGGAAGCTATACAACCGTGAGCATCCTTATCATCACCCACCTTATTCTCTTCACCCTTTTTACTCTGAGAGTTTCCACAACTTGTAAACAGGAGGCTTACACACATCAATAGCAAAAAACAAGCATTTCCAGTTTTCATAAGAATCATCTATTTATATTTTGCACCCCAAAAGTACGAATAAATATGAAGCGGGGAAAGTTATCACATTTATTTCATGCGGGGAAAAGAAGTTCAGCTTCAATAAAGTATTCCAAGAAGTTGTCAGCACTCCAGCATTGATAACGTTCATCCTTCTGCCAGTCACAGTTTAACGGCAGTATATAACAGGTGAGAAATTAAAAGAAATTTCATTGGGATGTGGTTACCCTGTAACCAAACAGAAATATTTTCCGAAAACATAAAAAAAAGATAAGTTGCCCAAATAGAGGATAAACATAGAAAAGTAGAAACTAAATGGAAAAATAAGATATTTTAGTGTGGCAATTCTTTCCTTAACCTCCCAAATACCCACTTGAAGAATTTGTTTTTTTAAGCATATTTTATGATATTTGTAGTCAAACCATTCAAAACGAAAGCGAAAGCAGCAGACCTGAATAATTAATTAATAAGCATATACAACATTTTACTTCAACATCATAAATTAAATGGCTTATGAAAAAAATTACTACTCTATTAACAGCCATTATCGGAATGGCATTCATGAATCAAGTATCAGCAACCCATGTCACAGTAGAAGTCCCTACTGCCGGGCAACTGAATTCTTTAATACAAGATGCAAACTGTGACAGTATCACCATTTCGGGAAACCTGAATGGAAACGATTTTAGATTTATCCAGAACAATATGCCCAACTTAATATACCTAAACATAGCAAAAGTAATCATACCGGACAATAAAATTCCAAGTTCGGGACTTCAGAGCAAAACAACTTTACAGCAAATCATTCTTCCGGATAACGTAGAAACCATAGGGGAATATGCTTTTGACCGATGTTCGAATCTGAAAAAGGTCACTTTTCCAAAAACATTGACAACAATACTAACACAGGCATTTTCAGAATGTGCCCTTTCGGGAGAGCTAAAGTTGCCAACCATAACTACCCATATAGGTGAGTTAGCATTCGATTATAATCAGATTACCAAAGCCGTCTTACCAGACAGTTTAAAAACAATCGGCTCCGAAGCATTCAGGGGATGCCAATTGTTGCAGGAAGTCGTATTCCCAGAAAAACTGACCACCATCGGCCAATACGCCTTTTACGACTGTATCCGTCTGCATACCGGTACGTTAAAAAGCAAAACCCCTCCGGAAATATTCAACCAGACATTCAACTATACGAAAACATTTTATGTGCCGGAAGGTAGCGGAGATGTTTACTCCAAAAGCCCTAATTGGTCAAATTTAATAGTAATCAATGGGAATACTCCGAGAAAAGTAACTGTAACCTTGACCGCAGCCGGAACTTTAGGAGAAGAAATCCTTAAACAGGTGGATTATGTAACCGATGTAAACGAATTAGTGATAAACGGCCCACTAAATGACGACGACTTTTATCAAATAAAACAACGAACCACCCATTTGATTTCTATTGACATGACGGGAGCCACCATAGAATCATTGCCCGAGAGTTTCTTCTACGAGAGAGCCGCATTACTTGACATAAAACTCCCTGCTACTCTAAAAAGTATCGGAAGATATGCTTTTTACCGATGCTACGGATTGACTCAAATAACTATACCAGAAGGGGTCACGAGTATTAAAGATCATTCTTTTGAGCAATGCCTCTCGCTGAAAGAAATTAAATTGCCGACAAGTCTGACGGAAATTCAGGAGTATGCTTTCCAGGATTGTAAAAGTCTGGAAAATATTGAATTTCCCGCTAATGTAACCAATATCTCCCCCGGAACTTTTTACAATTGCACCGCACTGCAACGAGTAAAATTCCCGGCCAATCTGAATAACATCTCACACTATGCATTTTATCAATGTTCAGTATTAGAGAAGGCAAACTTATCCGAAGGACTCATAAATATAGATTACAATGCGTTCTATCAATGTACTGCATTAAAAGAAGTATCTTTTCCCTCAACTCTGGCAACATTAAAAGATCAAGCCTTTCGTCGTTGCACAAGTCTGACAGAAATCACTTTGCCCGCTTCACTGACTTATTGCTATCATCCATTTTATGAATGTCACAATATCAAGAAAGTTACCTGCCTGGCATCCGTACCGCCTACATTAGAAAACGACTATGATATTCTCTATGGTGTAGATAAATCCAATACAGAACTCTTGGTGCCTTTCTGGTCCGTAAACAGCTATAAACTGGCCCCAGGTTGGGATGCATTTCCTACAATCAATCCGCTGAATTATGAAACAGACCTCATCAACGTGCCCGGCGAACTGGTTATAGCGGCAGACATCCGCTTCAAAAACAATCCAACTGTATCGGTATTTGATAACGGCCAACTGACCGTCAGAGGCACCGATGCACTCTCCATGAAGAAGTACACCCAAAGCCACACTCTTAGTGGATATGACGACAATAATTGGTCCTACCGCAACCCCGTTTATACGAACTTGCTCAGCGAGTCCGGAGCCATGCGTGCCGATAGTGTCATCTACAAGTTGAATCTGAAAAGAGAGTACTGGCAGTTTATCACGCTTCCTTTCGATGTGAACAGGGCAGATATGCAAGTGGACAACGATGCCCTCTTTGTCATCCGCTACTATGACGGTAAAGCACGAGCCAACGGTGAAACCGGCAACTGGAAAGACGTACCCGCTGACGGAACGTTGCAAGCCGGAACCGGCTATATCATCCAAGCCAACAAACAAACCCAACTCACTCTGAAAGCCATCAACAATGACAACAAGAACCGGCTCTTCTCTGGCAATGCCTTAAAACGAACACTGAATGAGTACGCCTCCGAGTTCGCTCACAATGCCAGCTGGAACTTCATAGGCAACCCCTATCCATGCTTCTATGACATTTATTACATGGACTACATCTCTCCCATTACAATATGGGACACCCGTAACCGGACTTACACCGCTGTCTCAACCGAAGACGATAGCTACATACTCAGTCCGATGCAGGCATTCTTCATTCAGAAGCCGGTGGAAATGAAAGAAATCAGTTTCTCTGCCGAAGGCCGCCAACTGAATGCCACTGTACGCCAACGCACCACGACCCGTTCCACCGTTTCGCCGAACCGTACCGTCTTCAATTTCACTTTGAACGATGACACTTATACCGACCGTACCCGTGTAGTTATCAATCCCGAAGCAAGCATGGATTATGAAATGTCCCGCGACGCCGCCAAATTCATGAGCGACGACAAAGACGTGCCACAACTCTTCACATTGGACGCTACTGGCAGATATTACGCCATCAACGAACGACCGTTGGGCAACGGAACTGTCTCCGTAGGCATTTACGCAGGAAAAGCCGGCACATATACCCTGAGTCTGGCAGACGCCACGGTTACAGCAGACGAAGTGATATTAACAGATAAGCTGACAGGAAGCAAAACGCGTCTCGACCTCGACAGCTATACCTTTACGACAGAAGCCGGCTTCTGCACCGACCGCTTCGAACTGCGTCTGACTACCCGTACCATTACCGGAGTAGAAGAAACTCAGGACACGAATACCGCCCAAGTGACAGCAGGAGCCGGACAAATCTTAATATCTGCGCAACCGGGAGATGAAATGAGGGTCTGCAATGTCACCGGACAAGTCATTGAGCATCGGATATTGACACAGTCATCAATTTCCCTCCCCGTCGCACCGGGCTTCTACATCGTAACCATCGGTAAAGAGACATTTAAAATTATGGTAACCAAATAAAAACAGAACATCCATGAAATATATACTCAGCCTATTCATTGCTCTCTGGAGCATCGCGGCGTGGGGACAAGAAGGAGGGGATGGGTTCAACCCCTCCAACCCCGGAGAACCGGGCCAGAGATACAATTTGACGGTCAACGTCACCCCCGACGAGGCAGGCAGTACCTCACCTTCGGGGAAGCAGCAATACGCTTTGGGAGAATCTGTTTATCTCAGCGCCAATGCCAACAACTATTACCAGTTTGTCGGTTGGATACAGGACGGAGATACAATTTCCCGCAACCGCTCTTTCAATTATACCATGCCGGCAAAGAATACGGCCATAACCGCTGTGTTCAAAGCTACAGATAGCTTCAACCCCGACAATCCCGACGATCCGTCGCAGGAAGTCATCAAATACAAACTGGTGCTGACGGCCTCTCCGGCCGAAGGAGGAAGTTTCAATATCACTTCAGGAGAACGTTTCAGTGAAGGAGCTTCGATTTCAGTCTATGCCTATCCGAACAGCAACTATCAGTTTGAGGGGTGGAAACAGGGAGATAAATTACTGTCTACGGAAGGAGTATATTCGTTCGTAATGGGGAAAGAAGACGTTTCCATCACCGGTTTATTCCACTTTAATCCGGCAAACCCGGGAAATCCGGGAGCCAATCACTGGGATGCGGAAACAGGCGAACTGATTCTTGACGACTTCACTCCGGGAAGCATCATGAATGCCGTAGACCAGGTAACCGGCGGTTCAAACAACTATGGCAAAGTTTCGATGGTCATTATCAGCGGTCAGATGAATAGTCATGACTTCGGCATCGTAGATAGGTTGAACAACTGTACATTGATTGACCTAAGCCGAACAGGCGGATATACGGAAATTCCCCCATATGCATTCGACAATACTAATTTATCAACGGCTATCCTACCTGCCTGTACAGAAAAAATAGGCTACCATGCTTTCGGAAATTGCAAAAATCTGACAGACATCAGTTGTTACGCCATCACCCCGCCGATAGCGGATGAACGTGCCTTTGAAGGAATTGCCGAAAATGCCGTCATTCGTGTTCTGTCCTCTTCCATTCCACTCTATGCAGAGGCTGCGGTTTGGAAAGACTTTACCATTCTACCACTGACTGAAGATGTCAGAACGTTGGAGGTGAACCTCCCTGTCGGAAGTGAGAGCACTTACAAGAACATGACTATAGAATTACAAAACTTGCAGAACGGCCAGAAACAACGCTACGTTGTATCCGACCGCGTCACTTACACTTTCAACGGACTACTGAAAAACTGCACTTATAATGTTTATCTGAAAACTCCTGCAGATGTAGTGTTGGGACAAATAGAGAAGATTGAAATAAAAGAGGAGAACCAGTCCGTTACTTTCAGTTCACTGCTAACCCTGCTCGACGTAAACTTGAAAGTGCAAACGCCAGATGGAACAGATGTTACCGATCAGACACAAGTCACATGGTTGAATGACCAACAGACATATTTATCACAAGGCAGTTCGCTGAAAGCACAAACAGCAGGGACGAAGTTGAACTACCGAATCGTATTAAATCAGAATTTAGGGATGCAATACGTAACACCGGAGAATCAAACTTATAGTGTAAAAGAAGAAGAGAACCAGCTGGTTTACACTCTAATTCCCATCGAAATGCTGACTGTTTCGGGACTTGTCAAAAATGCCAATAGTGATGCATTATCGGGAGCTGTTATCTCCATCTCCCAAAAGTTAAACGGCAAGTACTCAAAATCTTTTATAACACAAACCGATACCAAAGGGAAGTTCGAACTGGAAGTCTTTAATGATGAAAGTACGATTTCGGTTTCTGCTACTGACTATATCAGCCAGACACTGACGAAAGCAAACTTCAACGCGGGAGCAGATTTGGGAACGGTTGAACTGAAAGCCATATCCGGCACAACAATCAACCTGAACCTCACCTATACCCCCAGCGTAGCAACTGATGAGGAAGCCAGAACAGAGAATTGGTATTCCGATTATGCCAATATAGCTTATACTATATATAATGAGACACAAGAAAAAGAAATCACCAATTTCTCAGTACAATATCCTTCCATTGTGCTTTTGGAAGAAGTGGCAGCGGGTGACCGGCTCCGCATCATCGCTAGCAGTAAAAACGGAGCTTTCCGTTCCGTAACAGCCACCGCAACAGTGGACGAGAATGCAGAGAAAGCAAACGTTTTGCTCAACATTATAGCATTGGGCGGTATTAGCGCTTCCTACACCGATACTGACAATACCGATATAGTAGGGATCCTCTACGACAGTAAAGGAGAATTACTAAAGAAATATACTTACTTCAATCAATGCCTTTCCATCAGCAATCTCTCTGACGGGAAATATACCCTGGTCAGTATGGTCAACAGCGCTTTCTTCAATTCTATTTTGAAGATATCCCAACTGGCCGCATCCGGACTGACGGAAGGAACAGATTATGTACAAAACACCGTAACCGTAAAAAGCGGCATTCTCTCTTCCATTACTAACAGTCATATTCCAATGCTGGATGAAAGTAAGCTTTATTACACGGGAGATAATACGTCATTTACTGCCAACAAAGCCTCCATCGTAGCCGGTAATTATCTGACGTTAAAAGGGAAAATTGATTTTAAAGAAGAGTACACCGCTTCGGTCAGCAACGTACAGCTGATAGTTGACCTACCTGAAACGTCTTTATATGTGGAAAACTCAGCCATGACAGGCAGCAACATAGCGAGTTATACTTTGGACAATAATCGACTAACAATTCCATTACACAACTACACCGAGTTGGTTCGTTTCTGTGTAATCCCAACTGCCTCCGGTGAGTACATCCCCAATGCTTTTGTACAGTTTACGCTGAACGGGAAAGAAATATTGCAACCTATTGGAGCCGCCACCTGTACAATAAAGGACTTGTCCATCTCCATACCATCAACTGTAGCTAAGAAAACTTTTTCAATCAATGGCACAGCTATTGGAAAATCAGAAGTCGAGATTTACGATAACGGCATATTAATAGGCCAAACAACCTCATTAGCTAATGGACTATGGTACACCACATGCGAACTTTATAACGCAAAGAATCTATCTTCGCACGATATCTACGCTAAGATTAGAACCAAAGACGGAGCAGAGTTACAAACAGAAACTTGTCCTGTGCTCTATAATGAGAACGCAATAGAGGTATCTAAAGTAACGATGATTAATATTGCCCACGGAGCCTCTTCGCTGGATCTATTAGAATATGTGACTACTTTTGACTTCATTAATCCGATAACCTCTGCCCAAACATATTGGTATTGGCCTAATTATCCGGATTTTACCTTCAAGATTGATTTCACCAATAATAGTCCGGAAATAATAACAAATGTTGCACTTCATGTGAAAACCTCTTCCAATAATATCGTCCGCATACCCGCAAGCTATAATCAGACTAAGGATATTTGGGTTGCAACTCATCCATTCCAGTCAGAAGCATTGCCTGTAAACCTGAGCGTAACCTACGATTACATCGATTATAGTATGTGCGACTCATTGGCTTACATCAACACGTTAGAAAAGAATATAGGGATTCCTGTAATAGAAGATTATGACGATACAGACGACATATTTACCTACTCTATGAAGTCAAAATCCAGCGACATCGCCCTTAAATGCTTTTTTATTAAAACGGATATAAAGAATAAAGAGGCAATAACAAAGAAAATAGCAAATTCAACATTCAAATTATGCATAGAAAAAGGTCCGTTCAAGTATTATGTGAATGATACAGATGCTTATCAGATAACAAGAGAAACAAGCGACAGCCTGTTCGTTTATGCATATTTCGGCTATGATGATGTCCAATCATACAAGGATTATGTGACTCTATTCGGAAAGAATATAAACACCACAACAAGGATAGCCGGCTTTGATCCCGGAAGTGATCGGATTGCTCCCTCAACGGACCGGTTAAACCAATGGCGGGATCATATCATTCAAGGGGCAATAGACGAAGCTAACAGAAAATTGAAATGCGCAGACGATATCACAAACATAAATCTGCACTCAGATATCATGCATTTAAGGCAATGCGTAGGTTTCTCTTTAGGTAGTTTCTTAGCACATTCAGCAAATCTCATCAGTTCATCAAGCGGACGTCCTGAGAATGTTATTGATGCAGGAAATACCCTTTGGGGTGCCGCCGACGCTGCAAGTAGTTTTGGGGATGGAATGCAGGATTTAACAAGGGCAGGACATGCCTACCAATGTTAAGTTGTTAAAGTTATACCTTGCTATTGAAAATACTCTTTATCTTTGCA
>OLIT01002730.1_pt1 | contig 12219 bp, 10 predicted proteins | sample 1601341 | NCBI WGS metagenome assembly OLIT01 (sample SAMEA2452121, study PRJEB22498) | human gut metagenome | biome: human feces; feature: human gut; material: feces | place: Australia | collected 2012
CGCTGGTTGACGAGCAGGCAGCGGGCTTCGAGCGTCAGGTCGAGCGAGCTGCACAGGCGCACCACGTTCAGCAGGCCGGCATCGAAGCCGATCTCATTGTCGTGGGCGTCGTTGCCGTAGGAGCGCGCCCAGCCGACACCGACAAAAGGCACGAAATTCCACGTACGGCTCTCCTTGTAGCCGCTCACGGCGTTCGAGAAGTTCCACATGGCGTCGGCGTGCAGGTACATCACGCCGAATTTTTCCCGGAACAGGCCGCCGTCTGCGCTCTTGGCGTAGAGCGTTCCGGCAGAGGTCCAGCCTTTGGCCTGCAAGCCCGCGTAGCCGACGCGCGCACCGATCGAAGGCGTGAACCATTTGCCGACATGGATGTCCATCGCCGGAGCCAGGCGCTTCCCGAATTTTCCTTCGGAGTCGTTCTCACCGAAATAAAGGTTCACACCTCCGGCCACTCCGACGAAAATATTATCGAAAAAGCGATTGGTTTCATAAGGCCCCCGTACGATGCGGTTCTGCGCATCCCGGTTCCCGTTTTCCTGGGCAGAAGCAAATCCGCCCGCGAAAACGAACAATGCAATAATGTAGAGACGTTTCATTTTTCGGGTTATTAATTAAGTGTGTTGTTCCGCATGTTCTGTCGTTTGTAAATTCATATGGGGCAATTTGGCCCTGCTCCGTTCGGACAGCGCCGGGGAGTCGAGTTCGTCGACGTAGATGCTCGAGAGATATTCGCGCGTCAGCGCGTCGTACCGTTTGTTCACCTTGTGCAAAGGCTGCATCGTGTAGGTGTTCTCGTACGACCAGAAAGCATTCGATGTCTCGTGGATGCCGCCCTCCAGCCGGATGACCAGATCGTACAGGCTCGGGCGGACATCGGGATTCCACTCGTAGGTGGTCCGGCTCGACTGGATGTCGCAGGTCACAAAGTCGGTCTTGGCAACCAACTCCCGCAGGGCGCGGCGATACATATAGGTATCCGCATGCGGAGCCACGCAAGCCGCCAGCAATTCGGAGCTTTTCATGGGAGGAACCCCGGCTTCCGCCGCCTTGCGCAATGTGAGCAGAATCTTCACCGCCCACAAAATCTTAAGAGAGAGTGTCAACTTGTAATCTGTTTTAATACAACCGGTACACCATTCTCCCGAGTCCCATTACTGTAAATAATGGGTCTTGTTTACATAAAGCAATGACAGTCAGCTAAAAAAGACATATTTGAACACGATGCAGAGCCAAAAACCGGATTTTATGTCCGCAACCCGGTCCGAAAAATGAGATGGATATACAAAACACGAATAATCAGATTATTATCGAATTATTTGCATTTTTTTAATGTAAAATGTTTGGTTATAATCAGAAATAACCTTACCTTCGCAGACGATGGGAATTGTTTAAATAGCAATCATTTATGTCCCGAAGACACATTATTTACAGTAATGGGCCTTGTTTCCGTCATCCGCACCGTTTTTTCCTTGTATTCATTTGATCCGAATATCGCCTGAATCGGTCCGATCTTCACAGATTGATGATTTTCCGATTGGCTTTGTCGATGACGCTGCGGTCGAGCTGCGCAAGATAGACGCGCGTCATCCGCTCGGAGGTATGCCCCATGCCGGCGCTGATCACCGTCAGCGGCGTGCCGCAGTCGCGGGCCAGCGTCGCCCACGAGTGCCGGGCCACGTAAAAGGTCAGCGGCTCGGAGATTCCCAGCAGCTCGCCGATTTTACGGATGAATTTGTTCAGCTCGCGCTGCTGCTGACGATAGGCGCGGTAGCTGTCGTCGGCGGTCAAGACGGGCAGCACGTAGGGAGAATCGCTGTCGTAACGGTCGATGATTTTTTGCAGGGGCGCTTCGACGCGCAGGGAAAGCGTCTGGCCTGTTTTTTTGCGCCGGTAGGTCAGCACTCCGTCACGGACATCGCTTTTGCGCAGGTAGATCATGTCGACGAACGACATGCCCCGGGTGTAGAAACTGAACATGAAAAGATCGCGCGCCAGCGCATATTTGGGATGCAAGGCCGAGAGGTCGGCACCGCCGATCCGCCGGAGCGTCTCGCGCGGCAGGGCGCGCTTGCGGGTCGCCACCTGTTTGATGAGCCTGCGGCGAAAAGGATTGCTGCCCGCAGCGGGGAAAAGCCCCTGTTCGACGGCCCGGTTGTAAACGGCCCGCAGGGAGCGCATGTGGAATACGACGGAATTGGTCCCGAGACCCCGCGCCAGAAGCCACCGCTCGTAATGTTCGAGCCATTCGGCGGTGAACTGTTCCGGAGGCAGCTTGCCTCCGCCCACATACCGGACGAGCATACGGTAGGCCATCCGGTAGTTTGCAGTCGAACCGTTCCGCCCCGTCCGTTCGCACTCCCCGACGTGGCGTGCGAAACAGGAGATAAAATCAGGGAGGGTTTTGTTGCGGGTCGCGCCCGCAAATACGGCCTGCCCCATGTAAGCAAGGCAGGACATGCCGGTTAAATCTGGTAAGTGCATCATAGAATAAAATTTAGTGAAACTGCGTTGCAAGATAGGAAGCCGCAAATCAAAGACCGCCTGAAGTCACCTAAAGATTCGCAGAAACGGCGGAAGGCCCGACCACCGGGCACAGTTTCGAGAGCCGAAAGGAGCATAGGAGGGTCCGGCCATGCGCTTGCGGAGGAAGCATGACGCACAAAACAGAGGAAAACGGGAACAGCGCACGACGCGGAACAAGAATACGGTTATTCACGGAGTCGGGATCGCCGCCATCCGGAACCGAAGGGCGACATGGCGGGGCACATGCCGCTCACCAACGGCGCAACAGCCGCGAAGGAAGCCGGATACCGTGTCGGGAAGAGCAAGAAAAACCCGGAAATGGCGACGGATGCAGCCGACACGTCTGCCGGGCGATCGCCGAAGCGGCGGGCGGCGAAGTCGGATTCCCGTCCGAACCGGATGCGGCCGGCAGGAAAACGAAAGTCCCCATCCGCAATGCCATCCGGCATTTTTCACGCCTCATGCACACCCCGGCAAAAGCAAAACGTCGCCTGATCAATTGACCAAGCGACGTTTTCAGTACCCGGAGCCGCATTTGAATATAGTAAATCCCATTAAATCGGAATAATTGGACATATGTGTAAATTTCACCATATTTCACTTATTTTCAGTATTATATATTCACTCGTTTGTTTTAATCACTGAAAGGGCATTGAAGATTTTTCAGCATGTGTGGGGAAAATGCGGGGAAAGATTTCTATCTTTGTCACAAGTCCCTAGATCTTGCTGAACCATGAAAGTAACCCTCATTCTCAAAAAGAGCGTCACCCGTTACGACACGGAGTCCCAGGCAACCATCTACGCGCGTCTGCGCGACGGCCGGCAACTAGATCTGGTCGCTCCGACCCGTCTTACGATCAATCCGAATCTTTGGGATGACAAGGCCGAGCAGGTCAAGAGTAAGGTCGTCTGCGACGAGGCCATGCGCACCCGCTACAACAACGAAGCCCGCAAGCTCAAGACCTACATCGAGAGAGCCTATCAGAACCGCCCCGAAGAGACGGTATCGAAAGGTTGGCTGAAGGAGGCGCTGGACCAATATTACAATCCGCAGAAGTACAACCTGGAGCAAGTATCAGCCATCAAACCGACCTTGACCGCGCTGTTCGACGAGTTTCTCGAGAAGCACCGGCTTTCGGAGGTTCGCAAGAAGAACTATCGCGTCATCAAGCGGGCTTTGCAGCGCTATGAACTCTACATCCGGGCTACCCAGATGGGGAAGGAGGACTTCACGCTGGATGTGGACCGGGTAACGGCCGACACCCTGCGGGACATCTGGAGTTTTCTGGAGAACGAATACCGCTACTGCGCCATCTATCCCGAGATATACGAGGCCATTCCCGAAGCCCGCACGCCGCAACCCAGAGGAAAGAATACGTTATTGGATTGCTTCTCGCGTATCCGAACCTTCTTCTATTGGTGCAACACCCATAAGAAGAGCCGGAACCGGCCGTTCGACGATTTCCCGCTGGAGGAGTGCACCTACGGGACGCCGTATTATATCACCATCGAAGAGCTGCACCGGATCTACGCCACCAATCTGAAGCGCCATCCCCAATTAGCCATCCAGCGGGATATCTTCGTCTTCCAATGTCTGATCGGTTGCCGGGTGGGCGACCTGCTGAAGATGACGAAATCGAATCTCATCGGCGGCGCCATCGAATACATTCCGCGCAAGACCAAGGAGGGACGTCCGCTGACGGTGCGGGTGCCGCTCAACACCATGGCTACGGAGATTCTTGCCCGGTATGAAGCCAGTGACGGCGACAAACTGCTGCCGTTCATCTCCGAACAAAAATACAACCTGGCCATCAAGCGGATCTTCAAGGCGGCCGGGTTAAAGCGATTGGTTACGGTCATCAACCCGACGACCCGCGAGGAGGAGAAGCGGGTATTGTATGAGATTGCCTCGTCGCACCTGGCGCGGCGGACCTTTGTCGGCAATCTCTACCGGAAAGTCAAGGATCCCAATCTGGTCGGTGCACTGAGCGGACACAAAGAAGGTAGCAAGGCCTTTGCCCGCTACCGCACCATCGACGATGAAATGAAAAAAGAATTAGTAAATTTGTTGTCATAATTGAACGCAGCGCGTTCACTATTCAATAGCGAGAACTATGAACGAACCGGCAATCTTCAAGTTGGACGAACAATTTGTCTCCGACATCCGAAACATCATCATCACCGCACGAACGACTGCCATACGAAGTGTCGATTTCGAGCGTGTAAAAATGTACTGGAAACTGGGAGAACGCATCTTTATCGAAGAACAAAAAGGCCAAGACCGAGCGGAATACGGAGCATACCTTCTTCAAAACGTTGCATTGGAAATTGAAAAAGAGTTCGGTAGTGGTTTTTCCGTGCGTCAGTTAGAACGGGCAAGGCAGTTCTACCGCACTTATCCAATTGCGACCGCACTGCGGACGCAATTGAATTGGTATCAATATCGCCTTCTGATTCAGATAGATGACAAAGACAAGCGTGAATATTACGAACTGGAAACCGCCAATAATAATTGGACCGGACGCGAACTGGAACGGCAGATCAATTCCGGGCTTTATGAGCGGTTGCTGTTGAGCAACGACAAAAAATCGGTATTGGAGGTAGCTCGTAAAGAACGTCAACCCGAATCTCCGACCGAGATCATCAAAGATCCCATGGTACTGGAATTTCTCGGATTGAAACCCGACGCAGCCTATTACGAAAAAGACCTGGAGCGCGCCCTGATCACCAATCTGCAGGCTTTTTTGCTGGAATTGGGGAACGGGTTCTCATTCGTTGCCCGCCAAAAGAGGATACTGCTCGAAGATGATGAATTCTTCGCAGACCTGGTATTTTACAACCGGCTGCTCCGCTGCTTCGTCATCATTGAATTGAAGACCCACAAGATCACACACGAAGACATCGGTCAGTTGCAAATGTATGTAAACTATTACGATCGGAACGAGAAGGCGCCCGATGAGAACCCGACAATTGGAATCCTGCTGTGCGCCGACAAGAACGATCTGCTGGTAAAATATACTCTGCCGGAAAACAATAGTACAATTCTGGCAAGCAAATACCAGCTCTATCTGCCCACCGAAAAGCAACTTGCCGAGCAATTGAGAATCGAATTACAGGAATTTGATCAATAAAGCCATGGGCCAGGCAGAATACGAAGCCTTCAAGGCAAAGCTGCGGGAGTGGATGGAGGCCCATCCCGAGGAATATGCCGCATTCGAAGAGTCGATGAACACCCGGGACATGGCCGGGTGTCAAGCCGTATTGCTTCAGGCCATCGCCCTTATTCCGCAATATCGGAAACTCACGGCGGCCAAGGCCAATGAGGGGCTGTTCAACCATGTCAACGAGATCGAACAGGCCGCCCAAGACAACGACCTCGCCCGCAAACTGATCGGAGAGTGTGAGCAGCCGGTCGCCGGATCGCCGGTTCCGGCAATGCTCTGCTGGCTCTACTTCGGAAAGAGCTTCGAACGCATGGTGGAGCATTGCGAAGAGTTGCGCCGAACTCCCGAACTGGGCTACTTCCAGAAGATCACCATGAGCGCCACGATCCGATTGCTGATTGCCCGTTCCATCAAACTGGGGCTTCGGACCCGGGAGGAGTGGAAAGCCCACCGCGAAGCCATGCGTCTGGCCGAAAGCGATCAGGTGCTGGATTGGGCCATGGAGGAGTCGTCGAGCGACAAGAACGATTCAAAACGCAAGCCGGGACGTCCCGGAGCCACCCGCTCTCTGACGGAGATGTTCGCCCCGACGGTATCCCGCCCCGAGGAGTTGCGACGTAAGATCGGAACGTATCTCCTCACCCGGCATACACAAACCGATATTGCCCGACTGAAGATCGCCCTCGAAGAGTTGCGTTATCTGACGCTCCCGATTCCAATCAAGCCGTTCCGCGACGCACTGCAGGAGGAATACGGCCGAGAGATTCGCATCGTCCACGAACGCGGCATTCAGGAGGCATACAGCCGGCTGACCGAACCGCTGCTTGCCGGGAAATCGGTACGGGATCGAGGTCCCGAAGCCGTCGCCATTCGTGAAATCAAGGATTTTCTATCCGAAACGAACTCGTTTAATTCGCCCGAACCTGCCGCGAATTAAACGCTTAAAGTTCGTTCAATCACGTTATTATATTTGCGCCGTCACTCGGATATCCGGGCGACGGCGTCGTTTTTTGTTCCGCCGGGAAGCGCCGCCTCACCTGTGCGGAAACAACAACTTATGAAAGACTTATTATCCATCCTCCGCGAAGCACCCGGAAGCATTCGATTGGAGGTAAGCGGCGAGGATCTGCTGGCCTTCTCCAGCCATCTGATCAATCGCGCCAAAGAGGAGTTGGCCACACAGGTCGCCGAGGCACGCAAGGTACGCTTCCTGACCAAGGAGCAGGTCAAGGAGCTGTGCGGCGTATGCGATGCGACGCTCTGGCATTGGAACCGGAAGGGCTATCTGAAGGCCGTCAAGATCGGCAACAAGATCCGATATCGCACATCGGATATTCAACGGATTCTCGGTGAGCGGGAGAGCAAATAGTCGATTGAGAATGCCGGGAAGATCCCCGAGCATTCGAAAAGCAGAGGTAACAGAGGCAAGTTTGTGTTTTTGTCAGCCAAAAACCGGCCGCAAGGTCCTATCCCGATGGTCTCAACTCAAAAATTCCAATCCATGAACACACCGAAGAAAGGGGGCCGTCCGCCTTTGGGACGCGCCCGGAAACAGGAGTACCGCATCACCCTGCGGTGCAATACCGCCTGCAACTTCAAGCTACGTGCCTTGGCCCATGCGGCCGGCGTTCCGCGCACCGAGGTGCTGCGGCAACTGATTCTCAACGGCTCGGTCCGCGAGCGGCTGCGGAGTGAGCATCTCGAATGGCTCGCCCAACTCAAGAGGCTTGCCCGCAATCTGAACCAGCTGACCCGGCTGGCCCACGCCCAGGGATTCGCCGCCGTCGCCGCGCGCCATGCGACGCTTCAGGCCGAGTTGGTGCGGATGATCGAAGCCCTGCGCCATGATCGGTAAGGTCATTTCGGGAGGATCGTTCGGCGGCACGGTCTGCTATGTGATGAAGGAGCAGTCGCGCGTGCTGGAGGCTCGGGGTGTCGAGCCGCCCGGTGTGCGGGAGATGGTCGAGGATTTCGAGGATCAGGCGCGCCTCAATCCCCGTCTGCGGCAGAACGTCGGACATATCTCCCTGTCGTTCTCGCCGGAGGATGCCCCAAAGCTCACCGATGAGCGGATGACACAGATTGCCCGGGAGTACATGCAGAAGATGGGTATCACCGATACGCAATACCTTTTGGTGCGGCACCTTGACCAGCCCCATCCCCATTGTCATCTGGTCTACAATCGCGTAGGTGATCACGGGCAGACCATCTCCGACCGCAACATCAAACTCCGCAACACGAAGGTATGTCGCGAGCTGACCGAACGTTTCGGGCTGCATCTGGCTCCGGGCAAGAAGGCTGTCCGGCGGGAACGGCTGCGCGAGCCCGACCGGACCCGATACGAGATTTACGATACGATTCGGCAGGAACTTCCCCGTTGTCGTAACTGGAACGAATTGCGGGACCGGTTGAAGCGGCATGGTATCGAGACGATCTTCAAACGAAAAGGGGCTCAGGGTATCATTGAAGGCGTAAAGTTCGCCCGTAATGGCTTTGTGTTCTCCGGCTCGAAGGTCGACAGGGCCTTCAGTTTCTCGAAGCTGGATCGCCACTTCGGCCAGGTGCAACAGCGGCATACGACCCTGATGTCAGGACTCAAGGCGGCAGCCGGGAGCTTCCGGACCGCTTTTGCAGGGTTGTTCGGAGGCGGGCGCTCCTTCTCCGCAGCGGGAGGAGGTGGAGGAGGCGGAAGCCATGGCGCAGGATCGGTGTCGCTCGGCAGTGCCGGGTCGATTCCGCTGCCGCCGTTCGACTCGCCATTTGCCCTTTCGCCCGAAATGATGCAGCGGCGTGAGGGCGAAAGCCCCGAGGAGCATATAGCCCGCATCACGGCGCTGATCAACAAGGCGGCCGAGGCGATGGCCGTAGCCTTGATGGAGCGCAAGCGCCGCATGGAGGCACGCTCCCGCAAAATCGGATAACAACCTAAAATACGAAAAAGATGAAAGAGAACACCCTGGAGCTCTCCTTTGAGATGTACGAAGAGTTGAAGGAGACTCTTATCAAGACGCTCCGCACGGAGTTGGCCGAGGCCCGATCGCAACCGGCAGCGCCCGTTGATACGGACGCGATCAAGCAGTTGCTTCAAACAATCTCCGAGCGGCAGGAGCAGATTTGCGAAGACCTCGGAGTGCAGATTTCGGAGATCGACGAGAAAGTGGCCGAATTGGAGATTCCCGAGGAGCTGCCGCCGCGGATGGTTCAGCACCGCTTCTCGTTCTCACTAGACGCAACTCGCAACTTCTGGCTCTTCATGTCGATGTTTGTCGTGATCATCGTACTATCTGTCGGACTCTATTTGGAGTGGCGCCCCGACCGAAGTCGGTATGACAACGATCTGAAGTATCGCTATGTGCTGATGAAGGGCGAGGCGTCGCCGAAACGGCTGTCGGAGTTGGAGGAGCTGTTCGAAGTCGAGCGGGATCAGCGGCGCATCGACTCAATGCGGAAGGATGTCGAGAAGTATGAACGGCTGGTACGCAGAAGAGCGGCCCTCGACGAGCAGGCGCGGCTGAAAGCCCAAGAGGCCGAGCAACTCAAACGTGACGCAGCCAAACTCAAAAACAAGTAGCCCTTCCCTTTCTGCCGCAAAGATAAGCCGCCGGACGGACAACGCAAGGTCAGGACAAGTTGCCACAGGCAAACCTTGCGCAAAGTCCCTCCGGCGGCTTCAGGAAGTCGCTACCAAACAGGGAGTTTGAATGGGAACAGCCCTATTATTTAGCGAATTTAGTTTCCAAACAACATCATTTCAGCCATTTGTCTGCAAAGCGAATAAAACAGCGCCAGTCGAACGAGGTTACACCATGTTTGCCTTCGCGAATATGGTATCCGATACAACCTGCAGACAGCGGTTCCCCGACAACGGGCACGGCCGCCGGATCCAATACATCCTTCCCATAAAGCGCATATACTCGGGAAGCCTCCGCCAACGACATAAATTCACCTCGGGGATCCGCCCAAATATCGCCGGCCGCACTCGCCACATACAATGGGCGAGGCGCTATCAATGCCAGCAATTCATGCTGATCGAACGGCAAGGCCTCCTCATTATCAGTGTATATGTCGAAGCCCTTGCAGAACCAATGTCGGAAACGGAGAATGCGGTGAAGATCTTCACCTATCCGGCGTTTCGAAAGGGCTGCGCCACAGCATCCGGAATCGTTGGAAACAACCATTGCAAACCGGGGATCATTCGCTCCGGCCCACAATGCGGCTTTTCCAAGCCGGGAGTGTCCCATGACAGCCACTCGGGAAGCATCGATCCGAGGCTCCGATTCCGACAGATAGTCCAGAACCCGACTGTATCCCCAGGCCCAAACGGATATGGCCCGCCCTTCATCCTCCGCAACAGCGGCCGACGAGGTTTTGCCAAAAAGAGCCAGCATGCTTTTGGGATATTTGCCTTCAAAATCCTTGTTCTCCTCATCGAAAAAGAGGTCATAATAGTGCGCTGTTACAAGGGCATACCCCGCGTCGATGATGGATTCCAGATCCCAACGCGAAGATTTGTTTCCGACCGGATACTCGGAATATTGCGACGCAATCACGGCCGGATCGGAAGACACCGTCTGATTTCCCTGAAAATTGAAGCCGAGAAAACAGGGAACCGGTTTTTCTGAGCCATTCGGGAGATAGACCAACAACAGCACTTTACGGGCCTCCCCGTTTCTCGTAAAGGTCAATTCGATCTGCCGACGCGTCGCTTTGCCGTGAAGTGCTGACGAACTCTCTTCCACGCATCTCGAACTTACGAGGACATCCGTATCGGGCAATGTGCCGTACATTTTCCGTTGAAAAACAGACAGCAGTTCAGGGCGGCGGATCCGCTCCCATTGCCGGACTGTACCAATCCGTTGTCCGTCCTCCCGGGTCAATACATCCGGAAGCTCATAGGACCTGATACGTGATTCATCGAAATTGGCCTTCGCAAAGGCATACGGAGCATATATCAGTCCGAAATACTGATAAGAGGGAATCAATCCGTAGCGGATTCGTGCAAGAAACGAATCGTAATCATCCCGTTTCGCCGACCACGCGATCTCGCTCAATGCTGCCAAACGGGGAAGCAACATATATTGAACCTTGTCGAAGGTATCGATATATTCACTCCACAGATTGGCCTGAATACCCAGAATATGACGCTCCGTATCCGCATCAAGACCGGCAAAAGGATCGAATGAGTAACACTTTTCCAAGGGCAGAGAACCTCCGATTGCCAGGGGTTCCTCATTGCCTTTCGGATCCGTCGTCTGGTAATAGTCGAGATAGAAATAGGTATTGGGAGTCATGATGACATCATTGCCCCGCGAGGCCGCCTTAATACCGCCCGATGTCCCCCGCCAGGACATGACAATGGCATCCGACGTGACGCCGGCCGTCAGGATCTCATCCCAGCCCAGAATTCTTTTTCCCTTTGGCTGCAAATGTTTTTCCATACGTGCGACAAGGTATCCCTGCAACTGACGTTCCGATTCCAGGCCCAATTCCCGCATCCGTTTTTGACATTTGGTACATTGTTTCCAATTGTCCGGTTTTGCCTCGTCCCCGCCGATGTGAATATACGGTCCGGGGAACAGCGCGGCGACTTCATCCAGCACATCTTCGAAAAAGCGATAAACCTCCTCGTTGCCCAAGCATACGACCTCCGAACTGATCCCCCAGGTCGTCCGCACCTCGTAGCCTTCACCACGACATCCCAGATAGGGATAGGCTGTCAATGCCGCCTGCATGTGTCCCGGCATGTCGATCTCCGGGATAATCGTAATCCCGCGGTCCGCAGCATATGCCACAACCTCCCGGATCTGATCCTGCGTGTAGTAGCCTCCGTAGGGGGTGCCATCATATTGTTTGCTGCGCTGGATATGGCCGATCAAGGTCTCTTTGCGGATCGAACCGACTTGTGTCAGAAGCGGATACTTTTTGATCTCAATACGCCAACCCTGGTCGTCGGTCAGATGCCAATGAAACGTGTTGAGTTTATGCAGCAACATCACATCGAGGAATGCCTTCACCTCCTCCACCGAAAAAAAGTGACGGCTGCAATCGAGCATCGCTCCCCGATAGGCAAACCGGGGCTTGTCGACAATCCGTAACACGGGTACCTCCAGACGATCGCTTTTCGACCAGGCATTCGCCCGGACTATCAGGAGCTGGGACAGGGTCTGCAATCCCCATTGTACCCCGGAGGCGGAGCCACCACATACACGGATCTCGCTTTTTGAGATCTCCAGAAGATACTCTTCAGCCTCCAATGCCGGATCGATCGAAAGTCGGACGTCGGCATTCCGACGCTTCGCAGAGAGCCTGATCTCGGGCAATGTTGTTTTCGAAACGATGCGTCGGAAACCCGCAGCCGTCTCCGTACAACCCGGAGCATACGGTTTGTGAAGAGATTCAATCCAGATCCGCGCCACCGATTCAAGAGCTCCGGTCTCGGCATACACCGCTATTTTCGAATCAAGCGCGACCGTCTCCGTGGATTCTTCCACCAATCCCGGTTGCGGGACGAGGTCGACTGCACCTGCCATAG
>OLIT01002734.1_pt1 | contig 12209 bp, 15 predicted proteins | sample 1601341 | NCBI WGS metagenome assembly OLIT01 (sample SAMEA2452121, study PRJEB22498) | human gut metagenome | biome: human feces; feature: human gut; material: feces | place: Australia | collected 2012
TCGCCCAAAGGTATTTCGCTCTCTGCGGAGAGCGACAAGGGCGTTGCCCTTGACCTACGAGCCTTTAAAAAGGCTTGACCTAAACTTTAATTGTCTTAGGGAAGTTTGTTAGCTAATTGGAAAAATGTCGGATTTTGCAATTAAGCACTTTACAAAAACTCTTTGATGTACTAAAATTTATTAAGATATTTAATTTGAAAGGAAGTCTATGATGAATATCAGAGAAGAATCATTGCAAAAACACTACGAATGGCAAGGAAAAATCGAGGTTGTTTCTCGTGTTGCCGTCAATGATACAAAAGATTTGTCCCTCGCTTATACTCCTGGCGTTGCAGAGCCTTGCCTTGAGATACAAAAGGACTATGAAAAGTCTTTCCAACTTACACGCAGAAGCAATTTAGTTGCTGTTATAACCGATGGTACAGCCGTTCTCGGACTTGGCGATATAGGACCTGAGGCTGGTATGCCTGTTATGGAGGGCAAATGTGCTTTATTTAAGGAATTTGCAGGAGTTGACGCCTTCCCTATTTGTGTTCGTTCAAAAGATGTCGATGAAATCGTAAGAACAGTATATCTTATTTCTGGAAGTTTCGGCGGAATCAACCTTGAGGATATTGCCGCTCCAAGATGCTTTGAGATTGAAAGAAAGCTCAAAGAAATCTGCGATATTCCTGTTTTCCACGATGACCAGCACGGAACTGCAATCATAGTTGCAGCTGCTGTCCTCAACGCATTGAAGGTTGTCAAGAAGGACCTTGGCGAAATCAATGCCGTTATCAATGGCTCCGGTTCAGCAGGTATAGCTATTGCAAAGCACCTCCTCAACCTCGGTCTTAAAAATCTTACAATGGTAGACAGAGCTGGCATTATTTACGAGGGTATGGACGGTCTCAACCCAGAACAGCAGTATATGTCTACAATCACAAACCGTTCTAAAAAGACTGGTACTCTTGCAGACGCTATGAAGGGTGCTGACCTCTTCATCGGTGTTTCTGCACCAAATATCGTAAATGAAGAAATGGTAAAATCTATGGCAGATGAGCCAATCATCTTTGCTATGGCTAACCCTACACCTGAAATTATGCCTGATGTTGCTAAGAAAGCAGGTGCAAGAATAGTAGGAACAGGCCGTTCAGATTTTCCAAATCAAATCAATAATGTTCTTGCTTTCCCAGGAATTTTCAGAGGTGCTTTGGATTGTCGTGCAAGCGAAATCAACGAAGAAATGAAAGCTGCCGCTTCCTATGCGATTGCTTCTCTCGTTTCTGATGATGAGCTTAACGATGAATATATTCTTCCAAAGGCATTTGATAGAAGAGTAGGCAAGGCTGTTGCTGAGGCTGTTATGGAGGCCGCAAGAAAATCAGGTGTTGCAAAGCTTTGATTAGCATAAGCATTTGACATTCGGTTAAAAATATAGTAAAATATCTTTTGCGAGCGAGCTGAACAGCTGCGGATGAAAGCCGAAAGGCTTCACCCGAGGAAAGTCCGGGCTCCATAGGGCAAGAATAACGGCTAACGGCCGCCGGGGGCGACCCCAGGGATAGTGCAACAGAGATATACCGCCTGAGTCTTTCAGGTAAGGGTGGAAAGGCGAGGTAAGAGCTCACCGGCACACGGGAGACTGTGTGGCCCTGTAAACCCTATTCGGAGCAACACCGCACAGAAGCATTCAACATCGGCCCGATGGCTTCGCTTAGGTGGCATCGAGCAGTGGCGGTAACGCCCTGCCAAGATAGATGGCTGTTCACGACAGAACCCGGCTTATAGGCTCGGTCGCCGCATTATTGCGTATATCATTGCGAATTTTCGCTTTAAATATAAGCACTTGTTTTTTTCTATTTGCAAATTTTGTCTTAATTTTACCTCTATCATATTTCTACTTGTAAATTTTAATATTTATTTGCTGTGCAATATAAACTAAAACCTCTTTGTCATTTCTTACAAATTAGCTATTGTTATTTAGCATAAGTTAAAGTATAATACATAGTATAATAAATGGTTAGGAGGATATTTGATGAGATTGCGTAAGCAGGCACTGGGCAATCGTAACCTTATCGGTGCAAGAGTTGAAGCTGCTCGTAAAAGCAAAGGCATTAAACAAAAGGAATTACTTGCACAGTTGCAGGTCAATGGTGTTGATATGAATGCCTCTGGTCTTTCTAAGCTTGAAGGTCAGATTCGTTCTGTCACAGATATTGAACTTGTTGCACTTGCTGATATACTTGAGGTTTCGATAGACTACTTACTTGGCAGAGAGTAAATCGCAACTATTTGTGAACGCAACTCTGAACCATCAGTCCCAAAAGCTATAATTGCTATTTATATACTTCGCTCAAAAGAACGATAAAATATAATTAAGCACATCAAAAAAAGCACTTGAACTTCGTAAAGAAGTCCAAGTGCTTTTAGTTTTTGGCTCAATATCAATAATTGTGGTAACCCGAAAAAATAGCATAAAGTATAATTACAAGTGGCAGAAAATTGAAAAAGTTCGTAAAAAATGGACATTAAAAAAACAAACCTCCTACGGCAGAATAAAAATTGTCATATGAGGTTTCGTTATGCCAAAAGAATATTGACACATAGTAAAACTGATATATTTGTATATTCTTCAAAATAAAATGTCAAATTTTTAATATAAAAGCTTACTATTTTCTGTAATGTTTATGCTTTATTGTGGACATAGATTTTCAGACTTACTTATCATAAATTCTGAATATTCAAAAAGTGCGTATTTAGCTGATTCTGTCATTTTTTCATAGTTCCTAATCAGCATACTAAGTATTTCATCTTTTACTTCTGAGTTTGTTTGTATGTTTTGAGATTCGTTTTTATTGGTTGCGTTTTTAACTTCGTATCCCATAAGCCACGCTTCAGATACATTTAATGCTCTTGCAAGAATATAGAGTTTATTTTGTCCTGGTTCTACCTTTCCAGAAACATATTGGCTGAGGTCAGATTTACTAAGTTTTACACCATATTCACTACAAAATGGTTTTGCACGATTTATAATATCAATTTGTTTTAAACCATTTTTCTGCATAAATTCATTAAGTCTTAATGCTGTACTTGAAGTTTTCATTAAATCCGTACTCCTATATTTCTTGTGTTGTCTTATTATATCAGAGTAGAAATCACAGTTCAAGCGTATTTGATAAAAAATTAAAAAAATTGAACAATTACTTTAAAATGTAAATTCATACAAGCACTACTCTCATATATATAATTAATTATTTCAGTAGAGCTTTTTCGGCGCCTGTAGATTATTCAAATAACCATGTACCAATTTCTAAGCCTTCTGGTTTAGATGTATCTACTCTGTCTATATTGTGCTTGATGCTTCTTCTTATAACAATCAATATCAAGATATTATGATTATAATAGTTCTAAGCTTTTTGGAACTAAGTTCGATGATAAAAGTAATGTTGTTAATGATTTAAGCAATAATATGACAAGTAATACGAGTATAGTTGAAAATTCAGAAAGTTCAATATCTAATTATTATGAAAGTAGCAATAAAAAATATTCAAGTATAGACCAATTTATAACTTCTAATGATGAACAAAAAATTCACTAATATATATGTAATAGCAGTAGTATTGTAAATGAACATTGATAGAAAATAAAAGTGATGGACCTTAAGCTCCACCACTTTTTATCTTTAAATAGAATATTAAATTTTATATACCAAATCCACCGTTTACACCGAGAACTTGAGCAGTAATGAATGAAGCTTTATCAGATATGAGAAATTCCACCGCATTAGAAATATCCTTAGAAGTGCCTATTCTTCCAAGAGGTGTTTCGTCACGAAGTATATCAATATCCTCCTGAGTATAGCACGAAATCATATCTGTGCTTATAACTCCAGGAGCTATGCAGTTTACGGTAATTCCGCTTGGTGCAAGTTCTTTTGCAAGAGCCTTTGTAAGACCTATTATTCCAGCTTTAGATGCGGAATATACTACCTCACAAGAGGCACCGACTTCTCCCCAAATAGACGATATATTTATAATTCTTCCACAATGCTCAGAAACCATATATCGTGTTGCTTCACGAGAGCATTTTATCGCACCAAGAAGATTTGTTGATATTACGGCCTCAAGCTGTTCATCGCTGATGTCTTGGATAAGGCTATTTTGTAGAGCAATTCCAGCATTATTTATAAGAGCATAAGGTGTACCAAAGCTTCTATATGTTTGTTCAAAGAGGTTTTTTACATCAGCTGTATCTGAAATATCACCATGAATGGCGATAGCTGTGCCACCTTGCTCTTGAATTTCTTTGCAAAGTACAAGAGCTTTTTCGGCAGAATGGTTATAGTTTATTGCAACTGCATAGCCTGCCTTTGAAAGTGTAGTACAAATTTCTGAACCAATACCTCTTGAGCCACCTGTTACGATAATAGAACGCATATTTTACTCCTTAATAAGAGCTTTTTCAATTTCTCCAATGAAAATAATGTGATAATCATTGTCGCTGTAACATTTATCTATAATGTCTTTATCTATAAAGGATTCAGCATTCATTTCTTGACGATAGAGCTTTTTACAGATTAAGATAAGCTTGCCTTCTTTAAAATATGGAACCTTTTCATCAAATAAAGGTGTGATACCTGTTTCCTTAACCTTATCATAATCTCTGCCAGAATTTTTTCCGCAGAAAGTTAAAGCCTTGCGCATAGAGTCACCGCCAAAGGTGAGTGAAAAATGGTCGAATTTATCTATAAATTCGAGTGTATAGCGAGATTTTCTGACATAGACAGTTGCAACATTTTTATTCCAAAGGATACCAACGCCACCCCAGCTTACAGTCATTGTATTAAATTTTTCTGAATTTCCTGCTGTAAGCAAGGCCCAATCTTTATTAAAAAGATTATAAGGACTTGCAGTGAGCTCGGTAATATTTATTTCTTTAAAATCGGACATGAAAAATACCTCCATAAAATCTATTTTAAGTATATTATATCATATGAATAGCTTAAATTAAAGCGAAAAAAATATATGAGAATTTGGGATTTGATTGGTAATTAGTAGCTATCATAGAACTTACATTATGTAAACTTGCAATATTCAATAAAAAAAGCAAAATAAAAGTGCCTTTATTCTAAAAAAGCACTTAAATTTTAAATATTTCGTAAAAAATTTTGAAAATTACTTGAAAGTTATTTGGTACTTATTGTATAATAATTTATATTATAGTGACTTATGATAGTATTTTAAAAGGTGCTTTCTATGAAAAAAAGAAAAGTAAAAAACAGAATAAAACCAAAGAAAAATTACATTCTCAGAATTGCGGTTGTGGCGTTTTTTATTTTTATTCTGGTTACAATAGTAGACCAGCAGATTAAAATTCAGCAGAGCCGTACTGAGCTTGAAAATGTTAATAATAAGCTTGAAATGGCTCAAATGAAAACTCTTGACCTCGAAAAAAAATCACAGCTTGCTGAACAGGCAAGCAAACTCACAGTGAGCGAGGTTGCAAATCCAGTTGAAGAATCAAGCAGTAATGAAGAATCAAGCCAAAATGAGAATTTAGTTCAAGCTTCTTCTCAACCAGAAAAGAAGAAGCAGACAACTGCTGAAAACAAAACTGATGAGGAAAAAGAATGTGAGGAGTATCTAAGGCAGGAAGCATTGCGACTCGGCTATGCTAAAAGCGGAGTGCGTGTTTTTCAAAATATAGCCGGAAATTAAGGGGAGGAAAAATTTTCACTATGGGTCTTGCAGTAGGAGATGTTCTTGAGGGTAAAGTTAGCGGAATAACTAAATTCGGAGCTTTTGTTGACTTACCAGAAGGAAAAACAGGTATGGTGCATATTTCTGAAGTCGCTCAGACTTATGTAAAAGAAATTAGCGATTTTGTTAAGATAGGACAGGTTGTCAAGGTTAAAGTTATGTCTATCACTCCTGAGGGTAAGATAGGTCTTTCTATGAAAAAGGCTTTGCCACCAGCTCCTAAGCCAAATGGCGGTTCTAAAAGACAAGGTAGCACTCAAAGTCCTGGCAGACCAGGAAACTTTGAATGGCAGAGTTCTAAGCGACCTGAGGCAACAAGCTTTGAAGATATGATGTCTAAATTTAAACAGACAAGCGATGAAAAAATGTCCGACCTCAAGCGTTTTAATGAAGGTAGCTCAAGACGCTCTGGCAGAGGTTCTCGTGGAAATAGTAACAATGGGTATTCATCAAGATAATTATAATCTTTAGATAACTGAATTAAGCAGGTGAGCAGAGTAAAAATGTCACCTGCTTAATTTATAGCTTGAACTATGAATTAAGCATATATATTAAAATATAACTCAATTTTACAATTTGTACTTTTGTGCGAATTTTTAAATTGATGCTTTTTACTGATATGTGTTACTTTTAAAGATAAAAGAGCATTTTATTGCTATTGATGAATTGTTTTTTCTGTATTATAATACTATTGTGATATATATGGATTTTTACATTCAATTTGTTATTTTAAAATAAATAACATTATATTAACCATAAGAATTTAAGATATTCATTGATTTTATAATCATACTGAGTTGAATTTTAAAAATTTTGTAGAAATCTTAATACTAAGCTTTGTATGACTAAAGGACGGTAAAAATGAGCAAAACTAACGAAAAATACACTAACGAAGAAATACTGTCTTTAAAAGAGGCAGTTCAACACGGAGATTTTCTCCTTCCTTTTGATATTTATAGGACAAGAATGCCTGAATACTTTAACTCCTTTCCGATGCACTGGCACGAGGAGATAGAGATAGTATATGTTAAAGGCGGATATGTTGAATTTAACATTGACCTTGAAACATATGTTGCAGAGGAAAATGATATTGCTATTATTCCTCCTTGTGTTCTTCATTCTTTTAAGCAATATAATGGTAATGAAGCACATATGCTTACTATGATGTTTAATATGAGTATGCTTACAAATAATTCAACAGACGCTTGCTCTATTAGATATTTTACACCTTTTTATGAAAGACAGCTCTCTATGCCTTATATAATAAAGCGTGACCACCCATCTTATAGCAAGATTCGTGATATATATCTTTCAATAGTTGATACTTATGATAAGAAAAGGGATTTCTATGAGCTTACTATCAAATCTAAGCTCTATGAACTTTTCTATGTATTTTTCGCAGAATGCTTTGAAAAGATTGATTATGATACTACTCTCAAAAATAATACAACTAAGAATATCAAGGCTATTCTTGATTATATCAGCGAAAATTATATGAACTCTATTACAATAGAGGAGCTTTCTGCAAGTGTAAATCTTAGCAAGCATTATTTTATGAGGTTCTTTAAGAAATATATGGGAACAACTTGTATTGAGTATATCAATGATTATCGCTTGAATATTGCTACAAATATGCTTTTGACAACAAATTCTCAGATTACAGAGATTGCAACAAGCATAGGTATAACTAATCTCTCATACTTCAACAGAATATTTAAAAAGAAATATAATATGACACCTAAAGAATATCGCCGTAGCCTTGAAAATAAGCGTGTAGATAGTCGCAATTTAGAGTCATAACTATTAAATTATACATAACTGTCAATGAATATCTACTTTTTTATATTGACTTTAACAAGGTTTAAGTGTTATACTATTTTATATTTATTATATTCGGAGGTAGTAAAATGGCATATTCCACAGAAATAAGAGCCGCAATAGAACAGTATCTTAAAAATGACGAATGGAACTATACATTTGATGAAGAAAGAGAAGTTATCAGATGCGGAATTAACCTTAGAAATCGCCTTAAAGAGTGCCGTATAATTGTAGACATTGATGAAACAAAGTATCTTTCACTTGGTCTTATCAGTCTTAACTGTGATGAGGAGCATAGAGTAGAGCTTTCTAAGTTCCTTACTATGGTAAACTATGGTCTTTTGCTTGGTAACTTTGAGATGGATTTCAATGATGGCGAAGTTCGTTATAAGATTGCAACAAACTGCAAGGATTGCATTCCATCACAGGCTGTTATAGAAGATAGTATGATGATTCCTGCTATTATGTTTGAACAGTTTGGCGATGCTATGATTGATGTTATGTTTGGTTATAAGACTGCTGAAGAGGCTTATGCTTCTACAGAAAGTAATGAGTGATAATTGAAATTGTCATAAAAATGTAAACTTTTGGCTTAATGTCAATGGTTATGGTAACACGAAAAATAGAATAAAGTATAATTACAAGCGACAGAAAATTAAACTGTCGCTTGTTTTTTCGTCAAATCTCTTAAGAAGTAATTTTCTTGAATTTTTAAAGTATCTGTAATATGATTTGCTGAATTTCTTTTGTTCTTCTTTTCTGACACCTTCAAAAGCCCAGAAAAGCTGGCATATTCAGTGGTATTTATCAACAATTTGTTCAGCGTTCTCAAACAATACCAAGAACAATACCGAGCCAATGTTTGCAAATGGTTTCCACATATCGCTGACAAAATACTTGTAGAGCATATTTTGTCCTCCGTTTCAACTTTCTAAGCAATTCTATTTTAACGGATTTTGGTAAAATATGCTCTACTTTTTGTCTGTAAGCTCTTTTTCTACCACAACTATATTGACCATTGAGCCAACAAAAATTCCACCGTAATTCTAAATCACGATGGAACTCTGGTAAATAACCCTAATTTTAACAGAAACTATTTAATAGAGGGGCAATTCTCCATTTAGTGGGTGCAGTATTATCATGAAGCATTGCGTTAAACCGAGCCGATTTTTCTGTTAAAATGAGTATGTTTTTTTCTTGCACCTCTTGCAAAATAAAAAGTAGCATGATATAATATGACTAAAAGAACCGAAACGGTCATATTTTTGAAAGATTCAATCTTGGCTTTTACCTTACCGAATACGAAACAGAACAGCTCCGCAAGGCACTACTGAAAGAAACGTAACATACATTCATCAGCCTTCGGAGAAATATGACCTTGTCCCAAAACGAGGGACTTCAATCGTTGCTACGACTTTACATATACCAATTTTCACAGTCTCGCACAAGGAGCAATTAGGAGAGCTGTACCCACAAGTGCCAGAAACTCTATTGCACGGCACTTGCAGGGAATTATTTGAATAAGCCAAAACGCCACAGAGATGTGGCTTTTCAAAGATGCATAAGTTAGTTAAATCTAACTTTGTGTTTTATATGTATCAATTAGACAAATCTATCGAAAAAGGAATGATAGCAATGTTAGCATACAAGAACTCTGGGGACCAGTTTATACAACTACCTCATGCGAAAGGATTAGGAGGCATATAAAAAGATGTACAAGCTTATTCGACTGATTGTGAAAGCTAAGACAGTAGCTAAGTTTGCAACGAACACTGAACTGGTACCGAAGGACGAAAGTGTGTTAATTGTGCCAACCCTCACCTACTCTAAAAATTCGTTTTTAGGCAAGGTTAGGGCATTTTTCAGGAGGCTTACAGGCTTCCATCTCTACAAGGAATATCTGAACTTCCTGTGGCAGAATGCTTGGACGGTGCTGAAAAGCACCATCCTGAAAGCATCATTCCCATTAACTTATACCGAATGTGCAAAATCGGAGGTATGATAAAATGTCATTTTTTGAAAACACTCGCAAGCCTGAGGGGTTTGGCGGAAAAATTATGGTTGCTATGATGAACATTGGACATAGTGCCGTGGCGAGGTGGGGACTTCGCTTTTTGAAACTTACTCCGGACGACAAGGTGTTGGATTGTGGCTGCGGTGGCGGAGCAAACATTAAAAGAATGCTGAAAAAATGCCCGCAGGGTATTGTAAAAGGCATCGACTATTCAACCGTCAGCGTAGAAAAATCAAAGAAAGTCAACAAATCTGCCATTACAAAAGGACGCTGCACCGTATTGTGTGCAAGCGTATCAGAGTTGCCGTTTGAATCGGGGCAGTTCGATGTGGTCACGGCCTTTGAAACAATCTATTTCTGGCCCAACTTATCACAGTGCTTTAGGGAGGTTTGGCGAGTGCTGAAACCTGGTGGAACCTTTCTCATCTGCAACGAAAGCAACGGCGACACAAGCAAGGACGAAAAGTGGACAGATATAATAGACGGTATGACCATCTATAAGGACACTGAATTAAATGTATATTTGGAACAGGCCAGATTTCAAGATATTCAGATACACAAGAATAAAGCGGGCTGGCTGTGCGTCACAGCACGAAAATGAGGAAATAAAGCTTGAGCATTTTTGCATATACAAGCTCTCTATCATGAAAAAGAAATTCGCCTTGTCGTAGGACGTGCTGCGAAAGGAAATCGAAAAGCAAAACCTCCATCGTGGCATATTTATGTCTACCGACTACAAGGTGTATTATGAAACAGTCACGGTGAACGGCTTTTCATGTCTCATAGTAATGGAGAAAAAATCTGATTCTGCCGACCTTCCGCAAGCTACGGTTTGTTGACTGCAACAAGCCGTTCTGGAGAAAGCTGATGTACAAAGCGTTTGTTCGGGCGAAATGTGGCTGTAACAAATGGCACATTATGAGATGATAGTTGCACCTTACAATAAAGATAAGCCCATCTATTATGAATTTACGGCATAACTGGCAGCGGAGGAGCTACTCAACACAAGTCTGATACGGACGTTCAACTGCGTGGACGACTGCAAATGCGACTATATTATCTGTGGTGATAAAGACTCATACTTAAAGAAGCATTCCGAATACTGTGACCAGGCGGGATTCGGAAGACACAAATAAAAACGCAACTCAAAGGCGGTGAAGCAAATGGAAATATTATTCGGAATATTGATTCCCTTTCTCGGAACGACGCTCGGCTCGGCGTGTGTTTTCTTTATGAAAAAGTCACTTGGTGTTTCGGTGCAGCGTGCACTCGCGGGCTTTGCCGCAGGAGTTATGGTTGCGGCATCTATTTGGAGCCTACTGATTCCAGCGATAGAGCAAGCGAAAAATATGGGCAAGCTGTCCTTCCTCCCCGCCTTTATCGGATTTTGGTTCGGTGTGCTGTTTTTGCTTATGCTTGACCGACTGATTCCACATCTTCACATAGGGAGTGACCAGGCAGAAGGACCGAAAAGCAAGCTCGGTCGCACCACTATGATGGTGTTGGCGGTGACACTGCATAACATTCCCGAAGGAATGGCGGTGGGTGTGATGTATGCGGGCTTTCTTGCGGGAAATACGCAAATTACGGCGACGAGTGCACTCGCCTTATCAATAGGCATTGCCATTCAGAATTTTCCCGAGGGTGCTATAATATCCATGCCTCTCCGAGCCGAGGGCGAAAGTAAAGGCAGAGCATTTCTCGGCGGCGTCCTTTCGGGAATAGTTGAGCCTATCGGCGCAGTACTGACACTCCTTGCGGCACAGCTCGTGATTCCGGCACTACCGTATCTTTTGAGCTTTGCCGCGGGTGCAATGCTCTATGTTGTGGTAGAGGAGCTAATTCCCGAAATGTCGCAGGGAAAGCATTCCAACATAGGAACGGTTTTCTTTGCAGTCGGCTTCAGTGTGATGATGATGCTTGATGTGTCGCTGGGATAAGATTATAGAAAACATTATGATATTCATTCGTTGAAATGAAACACAAGATTGAGAAAAACACCGTACAGGAAACGCTGATTGTTCCACTGTATTCCCGAAAGCTGTGCTTGGAGTTATACCCCATGGGACGAAACTGCGGTGTGACTGATTGACCAAATCGACTACGAATTTTCAGAAGCCGAGAAGAATTCTCACAGCCTGATGCAGCGTTTCGCTCGTTGGTGAAGTGGCTACTACGCCGAAGTAAGAGGTATCCAATATTTCTTACTTCGGCGAACACATTTATACATACAGTCTGAAACAAGGTATCGACGACTTCCTCGCCCCTTACAAAGTTCTCCGTATCGGTCTGGACAAAGAACTGGAAGGGTGGCGTCCCACAGCGAAACAGCAAGACAATCCTCAAAGGTACCAATAATAGAAACTTAACTGATTAAACAAATATCCCCAGTTTAACGATTATGGCAGAGCAGAAAGCCACAAAACCCATGTAAAGCTCAAAACCCCGTCGCAGAATTGCTCTGCAACGGGGTTCGTTTATGCTCTGGAATGGTGAAAACCTTGATTTCATGCGGTTTTTAGGCATAGAAAAAGTCCACCGCAATTCTATCAAAATTACGGTGGACTTATGGCGGAGGACAAGGGATTTGAACCCTCGCGCCGGTTTCCCGACCTACTCCCTTAGCAGGGGAGCCC
>OLIT01002745.1_pt1 | contig 12143 bp, 9 predicted proteins | sample 1601341 | NCBI WGS metagenome assembly OLIT01 (sample SAMEA2452121, study PRJEB22498) | human gut metagenome | biome: human feces; feature: human gut; material: feces | place: Australia | collected 2012
TGGCTAAATTGAAAGAATTGGGAATATCTGTCAAATATGACAATGCCGACAATAAACGTCCCGGATTTAAATTTGCCGATTATGAATTGAAGGGAGTGCCTGTTCGTTTGGTTATGGGAGGACGGGATTTAGAAAACAACACGATGGAGGTAATGCGTCGCGATACATTAGAAAAGGAAACGGTCTCTTGCGATAATATCGAATTGTATGTGAAAAAGTTACTGGATGATATTCAGTCTAATATTTATAAAAAAGCTTTTGATTATCGTGCTAAACATATTGTTGAAGTCGATTCTTACGATGAATTTAAAGAAAAGATCGAGGAGGGCGGATTCATCCTTGCTCATTGGGATGGAACACCGGAAACAGAAGCTCGTATCAAAGAAGAAACTAAAGCGACGATACGTTGCATTCCTTTTGATGGAGATATGACTCCGGGTGTTTGTATGGTAACCGGTAAGCCTTCTGCTCGACGAGTTCTATTTGCCCGTGCATATTAAAAACAGACGGTATATTAGTCAATAAGGAAACTTTGAAAAAGGTTTCCTTATTTTTTTGTCATTGATATAGAAAAACGAAACTTTTATTATTTTTGGTTGTTCTAACACAAAAAAAATATTATGATTAGTGATTGGGCTTTAGTCTTAGAGGGTGGTGGAATGAGAGGCGTATTTACTGCCGGGGCGTTAGATTTCTTGATGGATAAAAAGGTTTATTTCCCTTACACGATCGGAGTTTCTGCCGGAGCGTGTAACGGGCTTTCCTATGCCTCCCGTCAGCGGGGACGGGCAAAGACGTGTAATATTGATTTGTTGGATAAGTATCATTATATCGGGTTTCGCTATTTTTTCACGAAGCGGAGTATCATGGATTTTGACCTTATTTTTGACGATTTCCCGACCCGGATTATCCCGTACGATTATGATACTTACTTTACTTCTCCGGAGCGTTTCGTGATGGTGACGAGTAATTGCAGGACGGGCGAGGCGAATTATTTCGAGGAAAAGCATGATCCGGTACGTTTGCTGAATATTTGTCGGGCCTCTTGCAGTCTGCCTTTTGTTTGTCCGGTTTCTTACGTGGACGAGGAACCCATGCTGGACGGGGGAATCTGTGATGCCATCCCGATCCGGAAAGCAATAGCTGACGGGTTCGATCGTAACGTGGTGATCCTAACTCGTAATAAAGGTTACCGGAAAGATGAAAAAGAGAAATCATTGCCTTGGTTCATGTATCGTAAGTATCCGGCATTACGGGAGAGCTTGAGGATAAAGAATAAACGTTATAACGAGACGCTGGATTTTTTGGAACAGTTGGAACGGGAGAAAAAAGTAATCTTGATTCGTCCGGAGAAACCGTTGGAGGTGGATCGGATCGAACAAGACGTGACGAAATTAACGGACTTGTATAATCAAGGGTACGAATGTGCCCGTAAAGTATTTAGTATTTAATATTGCGGTTATGGAAGAGCTTACATTGACAACACCTTCTATTTTATTCTCGGCTATATCGTTGATCATGCTGGCTTATACGAATCGTTTTTTGGCGTATGCCCAAGTGATTCGGAATTTGAAGGGAGAACATGAGAATCGGCCGAGTGCGATGACCAAATTGCAACTGGATAATTTACGGAAGCGGCTTTACATGGCTCGGTCGATGCAAATTTACGGAGTGATCAGTTTATTGCTTTGCGTGGTTTGTACCTTTTTTATCTATGTCGGTCTGCAAACCTTGGCCGTTTACACGTTCGGTGTGGCTTTGTTGCTGTTGGTGATTTCATTGGGAATTTCCGTGAAAGAGATATTGATTTCGGTGAAGGCGTTGGAATTTAGGTTAGATAACGTGACCCCGGAGGAAGAGAAGAAATAAAAGGAGTAGTCTATTGTTGTATGTATGATGAATTTGTCATGATGTTGCTGTGCCGTGATAATTTAGTTGAAAAAAAGATTCAAATTATTGCAATATTGGAATAAATGATTTAACTTTGTCAAGAAGACAAATTAGAACTTTAGAAAACAGTCGGCTCCCGGCAGAGATCATCACACCAAAACAGAAATACTGCCTTCTTTTCGATACCATATCATTCCCGACTGTTTTCTTCTTCCTGTAAATTTTGATTTAGGTCAATGAGAGTTGTTGTGTAAATCTGTATTTTTGCGTTGAAATTAGGATGATATGATAAAATCTGTATTTTTTGATATTGACGGGACGTTGGTTAGTTTTAAGACACATCGGGTTCCGGATTCTACGAAGAGAGCGATTGCAATTTTGCGTGCCAAAGGTATTCGGGTATTCATTGCGAGTGGGAGGCAATTGCTGGCTATTAATAATTTAGAAGACTTGCAATTTGATGGTTATGTTACTTTAAACGGGGGGTATTGTATCGTGGGGGAGAAAGTGATTTATAAACATAGTATGCCGTCGGAAGATATGGTTTCTTTAGTGCGATACATGGAAGAACAAGAGAGTTTTCCCTGTATTTTTGTGCATGAAAATACATTTTATATCAATTACACGAACGAACGGACGAACGAGATTTTTCGTTTACTGAACTTCCCGCAACCGCCTAGTCTGCCTTTACGGGAGGCTGTCGAAGGAGAGGTTTTCCAGTTGGTGGCATTTTTCACGAAAGAACAGGAGAAAGCGATTATGGCTGCCATGCCTCATTGTGAGGCAACCCGGTGGAATCCATTGTTTTCGGATGTTATTCCGAAAGGAAGTAGTAAGCAAGTGGGGGTAGATAAAATGTTGGATTATTTTGGAATATCATTGGAGGAATCGATGGCTTTTGGGGATGGAGGAAATGATGTCCTCATGTTGAAACATGTCGGGATCGGGGTGGCTATGGGAAATGCGGAAGATGAAGTAAAGCTGGCAGCGGATTATGTTACTGATTCCGTGGATGAGGATGGAATTGAAAAGGCTTTACGGCATTTTGGGGTGATTTAGCTGTTGGGGAATTTATTGTTGAGATATTTGAAAGTCCGAACTTATAAAAGTTCGGACTTTTGCTCTAAAAAAGGGGGTGTCCACTTTTTTAGTTGCTGGTTGCTACATATTAACCTAAAACTTAGTCTTGTTTTTTATCTATGATTTCCCGAATCTCATTCGTGATCTGCGTGTCTGTCAGATGATTTTCTTTTAATAGTTCTTCCAGAACAAAGCGATCGGCAAATTCTTTCTTCAGACCGTAGTTCTTGACCTTCATCTCGGAATCCCCGTAATAGCGGGCAATCTTTTCCCCGAAACCTCCATCCAGTACACCGTCTTCCAGCGTGATCACCAGCTGGTGATTAGCCTTTAAATCTTCCAGCATCTGTTTGTCAAGTCCCGTGATATAACGAGGATTTATCAGTGTGGCTTGGACTCCGATTGCCTCTTGCAACTTTCGACGCACGGACTCTCCCAGCGGGTAGAAATTTCCAAGTGCGATGATGGCCACCCGTTCTCCTTGACAGGTAATTTTATAACGGTTTAATTCGCTATAATCCGTGTCAAAGGTCTCTCCGCTTTCGATAACAACCGGTCCCGGAACACGAATGGCAACAGGGTGCGTTGTTTGTTTGATACCCCATTCCAGCATGGCGAAATATTCCTCTTTGCAAGTCGGGGCCAGATACACGATATTCGGTATATTGCAGATAAGTGGAATATCAAAGAATCCGAGGTGTGTTTCATCATTCATCCCGGCAGAGCCGCCAAGGAACACCGAAATGACTGCCGGGTTCCGGTTGATACACAGATCTTGCGACAATTGGTCATAGCACCGCTGGATAAACGTGCTGTAAACACCGTACACGGGTCTTCCGCCATTAGCAGCGATTCCGGATGCGATAGCCACGGCATGTTCCTCGGCGATCCCCACATCAACGAATTGTTTTCCGGCTTGTTGTCTGCGTTCGGGATTAAAACCGATTACCGCGGGTGTTCCCGAGGAAATCGCCACCACGGTAGGGTCTTTTTGCATTTGCTCCAGCAGGAATTTTCCTGTCAAATTGCAATAATCTTCCGTGTTCCCCTCGTCAGATAACGGTTGTCCGGTCTCTAAGTTGAACGGCATACCCCAGTGGTATCTTTCTTTGTAGGTTTCTGCGGGAGTGTATCCCTTCCCTTTTAGCGTGTGGATATGCACGACCACGGGACGAGAAACGTCTTTTACCCGTGTGAAGGCGTGTATCAAAGCGGTAATGTCGTTACCGTCTTTTACGTAGATGTAATCAAGCCCGAGAGACTTGAAGAAATTGCAAGGTGTTTGCCCGTCAGAGTCTCTCAAGGCTTTCAAGTTCTGGTACAAACCACCATGATTTTCGGCAATAGACATTTCATTGTCATTGACCACCACGATCAAATTGGTACCTGTTTCTCCCGCATTACTTAATCCTTCGTAGGCCTCTCCACCACTTAGAGAACCGTCACCGATTACGGCGATAATATTTTCACGGCCTCTCTTCAGGTCTCTGGCTTTGGCTAACCCGCAGGCAAGGCTTACGGAGGTTGACGTGTGACCGATCGTGAAAAAATCGTGTTTACTTTCCTGCGGATTGGTATAACCGGTTACCTCGTCGTACTCTTCCGCGTGAAGAAAGGCATCCTTACGTCCGGTTAACATCTTGTGGGCATAACTTTGATGCGATACGTCATACACGATTTTGTCCACTGGCGAGTTGAACACGTAGTGTAGGGCTATCGTGGCCTCAACCATTCCCAGGTTAGGACCGATATGTCCGCCATGAGCGCTTAGTTTGGTTAGTAAAGCGTGACGAATTTCATTCGCTAGTATATTTAAATTTTCAATGGAAAGACGTTTCACGTCTTCCGGGGAGTTAATGTTTTCTAGATACATAGTTTTATAAATTTATACTCGTTTTCCTGTTTCGTATGCTTCCTGCATGGCCGGGTTCCCTTTGATTTCTCCGACGTGCCATACGCCTAGTCCGAAGACCACCCCTTTGATGGTAGGATTCTCCAGGCAATCAAGAAATCCTTGGAACGTGTCCACGGTGCGCATCATTTTTTCTTTATCATCTTCTGCCGCCGTGACAATGAAATAGAATTCTTTGTCGTTCATTTCCGTGTAGAGACCACAGCACCGGTCAATCAAGGTTTTCATCTGGGCACTCATCGTGTAGAAATAGACGGGTGTTGCCATGACGATAACATCTGCTGCCACCATCTTATCAATAATCTCTGTGGCATCATCTTTTTGCGGACAGGGTTTATGATGCAGGCTACACGTGCTGCACCCCGTGCAGTAATTAATCTTTTTATCTCGTAAGAAAATCTTTTCAACGTCATTTCCCGCTTCTTTAGCTCCCCGCAGAAATTCGTCACACAAGGTGTCAGAGTTTCCGCCTTTTCGGGAACTGGAAGAAAGGATTAAAATTCTTTTTGCCATAATATGATTTTTTATAATGATTATTCTAGTATGTTGTGTTCATAATTTTATGTTGCAAAATTACATCGCCTCTGTCGTTTCATTTGTATATAAATTACAGAGATACATACCAAAATTACAGATTTTGGTATTTGCGGTAGAAAAAGAGAGGAGGAATAGAAAGATTTTATTCCTCAAAATTTGCTAATGCCTCCCGTTCTTTCTTTGTCAGGCTTTTGACTACAATGTCGTAGGATTTTTTGACCAGCTCTTTGATTTCCTTGTCTGGTACGTCTTGGTTAAAATAAACGCTGATCCAGTGTTTTTTATTCATGTGCCATCCGGGTTTTATGCCCGTGTACGTGGCTCGTAATTCTTCCATTTCATCTGGATTGCATTTGATACAGCAAAAATCAAATACTTCGATATTTACAAAGCAGAACCATTTGCTTGCCACGTAAAAACATAGAACGTCCTGGCTGTATTTATCGGGAACATTCGGGAAGGGCATCTTCTCGTGTACCCCTTTCAATGACAACCAATATTCTCTGAATTCTTCGATATTCATGTTTGCAAGATTATTCTACAAATTTCAAACTATAATTCCCGCGATAATAGATGTATGTTGTTTTGAATCGGATAAAACAAATTTCATACCATGGTGATATATGGATCATAAGAATTCTTCTAAGAATGGGAGTATAGAAGAATATGAAAAACAAAATTGTATTCTTTTTTGATGGTTGTAAAATTTTATATCTATATTTAAAACGTTGAAAAGTACCAAAGAATAATGTTTCAAGCAAAAGAAAATATAATCCAGGATTTTATTGACGGGAAAGAGTCGGCTTTTAAAGAAATTTACGAAAAGTATGTTTCTACTTTGCGTTATTTTGGAAATAAATTTTTATCCGATGAACGGCTAATCGAGGATATTCTTCAAGATACCTTTGTGTCTCTTTGGGAAAATAGGAAGAAGTTTAACAATGAACTTGCGATAAAAAGCTTTTTATATACAGGTGTTAAAAATCGTTGTTTGAATAATCTTCGTCATGAAAAAATTAAGCAGAAATATGTAGAAGGATTCGTGGAAGAACCCTCGGAAAGTTTTCTTGAAAATGTAATTAAAGCAGAGCTGTTCGAAATGTTACATCGTATTTTTGATGAATTACCTCCTGCTTGTAAAGAAGTATACCAGCTCAGTTTGGAGGGGAAAAAACACGAAGAAATAGCTAAACAACTTCATATATCTATTAATACGGTGAAAAAATACAAGAATAACGCTAATCATTATATGCGTAACCGAATTAAAGATTTTAACCTTTTCCTTTTGTTCTTGAATTGCAATTATTTATAAGATTATCTCGAAAAAGTGATATTTTTTTTGTATTTGACTATACACCAAATGATGATTCAAGTGTTTTAGTTGTAAAAATAAGGCATGAACTTTCATTTGGAACATCATATTGCAGAACTTTTATACAGGAGTATACGAGGAGAGTTATCTGATTTTGAGCGCCAAGAACTAAATCAATGGCGATCCGATTCTCCAATGCATGAAACTCTTTTTATGCGTCTACAGGATGATGAATATATAGACGAAGAGTTGGGAGTTTTTATTAAAAGTGAAGAAAAAAATTCCGTTTTATGGGGACGCATTCGTGAAAACAGTATTCTTCGGAAGAAGAAAAGATTTATAAGATTTTCCTGTTGGGGGGCGGCAGCTGTTTTGTTATTGGTAATTTGTGTTTCTTTATTTATTAAGGAGGGGGAACAGGAAGTTGTTCCTGTTGCAATTCAAACAATATTACCGGGAAGTCATAAGGCAACACTGTTTATGGAAAATGGGGAGGAAATAGAACTTTCAGATTCTGTTCGGATGTCTATTGAACAGGGAATTATTGCTTCAAATAATCAATTGGAGTATGGTGATTCGGTAAAGGAATTGGCATCGGGGTATTATCATGTATTAAAGATTCCAAGAGGGGGAGAATATCGTTTGAAACTTTCAGACGGAACTATAGTGTATTTGAATTCAGATAGTGAACTTCGTTATCCGGTAAACTTCAGTGCAACTTCTCGTGAAGTAGAGTTAAGAGGAGAGGCTTTTTTTGAAGTAGTAACAGATCCGCAAAGACCGTTTGTTGTGAATGCAGAACAAGTGCGGGTAAGGGTGCTAGGTACTTCTTTTAATGTAAATACTTACGATAAAAATTATATAGAAACAGTTCTTGTGAAGGGGCGTGTCGGGTTGCAGATGGAGGGGAATACTCAAGAGTGGCAAATTAAGCCCAATGAATTGGCTCGTTATGATCGAAAAAATAAAACGATGGAAGTAAAAGAAGTAGATATTTTGCCTTACGTGACTTGGAAAGAGGGACATTTTTTATTCAAGAATCAAAGTTTGGAGAAAATAATGGATATCATGGCTCGCTGGTATGATGTAAGTGTTGAATTTCAAGATGAATCAATAAGAAATCTTCATTTTACTGGAGATATCAAACGGCATGCGAATTTTTCTATTATATTGAAAGCTTTAACTTCTTCTGTAAATGTAAATTATAAATTGAATGGTCGAGAATTGATATTATATATGAAATAAATAAACGGAAGGTGAGGGAACACCTTCCGCTTTTACACTCTTCATGTGCAACGGGAATTGCCAATAAAAGAGAATTTATAAATTAAAGTAATTCAAAGTTATGAAAAAAAAGTGGTATTTACTTCTTTTTCCGAACTATCGGAATAGAAAAATTTTGAGGGTTATGAGATGGAGTATCGTATTAATCCTTGTCTGTGTATTACAAGTGGTTGCCATTGAGGTATCGGCACAAGAAAAGGTCTCCTTGAACTTGAAGGATGTATCTGCAGAACAAGTGTTTCGGGAGATCAAACGTCAAACGAAATATGATTTCGTGTATAATGAAGAGCAATGTCGGGATCTGGGAAAAATGAGCGTGAACGTGAAGGATGAACCTGTAGATAAGGTGTTGGATAAGTTGCTTTTGGATAGAGGATTTTCATGGGATTTGCTTGAGGGAGGAATCATTTTGATAAAAGTGCAAAGTAAATCTCCGGATAAGAAGCAGGAATTTAAAATTACGGGGAAAGTGATAGATCAAAGTGGGGAAGTTTTACCGGGAGTTGCTATCTTGATTAAGGGGACGACGATAGGAGTGGCCACGGATGCTAATGGCGAATTTTCGTTAGTACTTCCCAAGGATTCAGTGGTTTTAATATTTTCTTTTATCGGAATGGAAACTCAACATGTCGCAGTTCCTAAGTTTAAAGTTGGTGAATATCATCAAGAGTTAAAAATCACGATGCAAGAAGAAAAAGTGGCATTAGAAGATGTTGTGGTCACCGGTATCTTTACTCGTAAAAAGGAAAGTTTTACAGGATCGGCTTCTACATATACTGCTGCAGAGTTGAAAACGATGGGTTCCCAAAATATTTTGCAGAGTTTGAAAACGCTTGATCCGGCTTTTGCGATCTTGGAAGATAATCAATTCGGTTCAGATCCTAATCGTTTACCGAACATGGAGATTCGAGGGAAATCAAGTGTGTTAGGTCTGCGTGATGAGTTGGATGCTGACCCTAATCAACCCTTGTTTATTTTAGATGGATTCGAATCGTCATTAGCTGTAATTAATGATCTGGATATTAATCGTATAGAGTCGATTACGATATTAAAAGATGCGGCTTCAACCGCTATCTATGGGTCGAAAGCTGCTAACGGGGTTGTTGTGGTAGAAACGGTGAAACCTAAATCGGGAGAACTTCAGGTGAGTTATAACGGGAATCTCAATCTTTCTATGCCGGATTTGACCAGTTATAATTTGATGAATGCAAGGGAAAAATTGGAATTTGAGAAATTGGCGGGAGGGTATTCTCCGGCTAATTGGAGCGCGGAAAAAGAAATTGAATTGAATGAATTGTATAACAAGAAATTGGAAGCTATAGAGAGTGGGGTAAACACTTACTGGTTGGCCGAACCGTTACGCACGGGAGTAAATCAAAAACATTCTTTGTACGTGCAAGGTGGTGAAGGCCGTTTTCTTTTTGGTTTAGGTGTCGGGTATAACGGTATTTCCGGGGTGATGAAAGAGTCTTTGCGTGAAATCATCAGTGGCAATATCGATTTGATCTATCGAATGGAAAAGTTTCAATTCTCTAACAAGTTTTCGATTAACGTGACGGATATAGAGAATCCTGTTGTACCTTTTCAATCTTACGCGGAAGCGAATCCTTATTTCAAGAAACGGAATAAGGATGGAATTGTCGAGAAATGGTTGGAGAAAAATGATTATTTTGAAGCGTCCAACCCGCTGTGGAATGACAATTTGAATAGTCGCAATGAGGGAAAGAACGTTTCATTGAGCAATTATTTCGTGGCAGAATATTTTCCCACGACAGAATGGCGTGTACGTGCCCGGTTGGGAATAACATACGGGAACAATGATACAGAGGTATTTTATTCCCCGGAGGACACGCGTTTTGAAGATACGGAAGCCTTGAAGAAGGGGGAATATACTTCAACGAATACCCGGTTGAATCAAGCGGAAGGGGAACTTAGCGTGACCTGGGCTAAAGTGTTGGGAGTCCATCGGATCAATTTGGTCGCCGGGGGAAATTTCAATGCAAGCAAGTCTTTGGTTCAGGGGTATTCGGCACAAGGTTTCCCTGATGGGGATTTTACCTATCCTTCTTTCTCGAACGGATACCCGGAACACGGAATTCCCACGTTTTACGAGAGTGTCTCTCGCTCTTTGAATGGTTATTTTAACGTGGGGTATTCGTTTGACGATCGTTATTTGATGGATTTTAGTTTGCGTGGTAGCGGATCTTCCGTGTTTGGATCATCTAAAAAATACAACACAACCTGGTCTGTCGGTTTAGGATGGAATTTGCACAAGGAAAAATTTGTCCAAAATAACTTTAGTTGGATTAATTTGTTGAAATTGAGGGCTTCTATCGGTAATCCCGGAAATCAAAATTACGACTCGGCCCAAACGTTGTTGACTTATGCTTTTCAATATGGTTCAATGAATTATTTCGGTTTAGGAGCTGTTTTGGATCAAGTTGGTAATTCTGATTTGAAGTGGCAAACGACGTTAGATAAAAATATTGGTATTGACATTACTTTGTTGAATAAGCGTTTAAATATTACAGTTGATTATTTTCATAAAGTGACGGACCCGCTTCTGATACGGATTGGGATGCCGTTGTCTTCTGGAACACCAACTTATATGACGAATGCCGGAGAACAAACCTCTCAAGGAGTGACGGCTACTGCTTCTTACTATATTATTCAGAATTTTGATAAACGTTTTTCGTGGATGGTACGTGCTAACTTGCGTACGCAGAAAAATCGAATTGATAAGATTGGGGACAAATTGTCGTTGTTGAATGCGAGTGGCAAGGGTGCTAACACGGTTCGATATTATGACGGGGCAGATCCGGATGATATTTGGGCTGTAAAATCGGTGGGTATTGACCCGGCGAATGGTAAAGAGTTATTTTACGATGAAAATGGAAATTACACGTATGATTTCTCATATGATGATGAGGTTATTTGCGGTAATACTCGTCCGAAAATAGAGGGGGTAGTGGGAACGTCTTTGAATTGGAAAGGATTGTCGCTCAGTTTGAATTTCCGTTATCAATTGGGAGCGGATGTGTTTAATGAAGCTTTGTTCAATAAAGTTGAGAATATCTCAACCGAGGGATTGAATAAAAATCAGGATAAACGAGCACTTTACGAACGTTGGCAAAAAGCGGGTGATATTGTGCGTTTTAAAAACATCGCTAATGCCGCATCCACTCCAATGTCTTCCCGGTTCGTGCAAGAGGAGAACGTGTTGACGTTGGAGTCTGTGTATCTTGGTTACGAGTTTTATGACGGTTGGATTCAGAAGCTCGGTTTAAGTAATCTAAAACTGCAGGTTTCTATGCGTGATGTATTTAGAGCATCTTCTATTAAATCGGAGAGAGGTATTTCCTATCCTTTTGCTCGGAGTTTAGAAGCGGGATTATCGTTTAATTTTTAAAAAACAAGTGGTATGAAATTACATATTATCATATATTTGAGCCTATTGTTGTTTCTAGGGAGCGGGTGTTCTGACTTTTTAGACGTGCAGCCCAAGGATAAACAATCAGAGGAGCAACTTTTTGCCACACGTGGTGGTTTCTACACAGCCGTGAACGGGATTTATAATAAATTAGCCTCTTCATCGCTTTATGGCAAGAATCTTACTTACGAGATGATAGATATTCTCGCTTTTCGTTATACGCCGTTATCCGTGAATAAATATTATACAGCTTTGGTGAAGCCGGATTACACGGATGAGACTGTTGAGGCTAATTTATCGAATATTTGGTCGTCGGCTTATTCCACAATCTTAAATTGTAATGTATTGCTTAAAAACTTGAAGATTAGCACCGGTGTGTTAAACGAACAGGAGAAAAAAGTACTAACAGGGGAAGCTTTGGCCTTGCGTGCTTTCTTGCATTTGGATATGTTGCGCTTGTTTGGTCCCGTGTATGTGAAAAATCCGTCTGCGGAGGCAATCCCTTATAATGAATCGGATAAAGTTTCGGCGTTACCTATATTGGCGGCCGATACGGTAATGGGACGAGTGTTGCGGGATATTAATGCCGCAGAACAACTGCTTAAGGGGAATGATCCCGTGATCGAACAGGGGGCTATGGCTTCACTGGAAGAAGATCAGGAAGTGTACTTGCGCTATCGTCAATTGCGATTCAATTA
>OLIT01002753.1_pt1 | contig 12094 bp, 5 predicted proteins | sample 1601341 | NCBI WGS metagenome assembly OLIT01 (sample SAMEA2452121, study PRJEB22498) | human gut metagenome | biome: human feces; feature: human gut; material: feces | place: Australia | collected 2012
CTATTCTTTTGATTTCAAATTGATTAAACTCTGTGAAACTCTGTGTTACTCTGTGATGAATTAATTCATAACCCTACAGAAAGAAATTCCTTTCTCCGATAAGTTACAATCTCTATTTTATGAAAATCAATAAACATATTCTCCCTAATGGTCTGCGACTGGTGCATTACCAGGATCTCAGTACTCAGATGGTAGCACTGAACATCGTCTATGATGTAGGTGCCCGGGACGAAGATCCCGAACATACCGGCTTTGCCCATCTGTTTGAACATCTGATGTTTGGCGGTTCTGTGAATATACCCGACTATGATGCTCCTTTGCAGTCGGCAGGTGGCGAAAACAATGCTTGGACGAACAATGACATTACGAACTATTACCTCACCGTCCCCAAGTCGAATGTAGAGATTGGCTTCTGGCTGGAGTCCGACCGTATGCTGGAACTGGCATTCAGTGAACAAAGCCTTGAAGTGCAGCGCGGTGTGGTCATGGAGGAGTTCAAACAGCGTTGTCTGAACCAGCCTTACGGAGATGTGGGACATCTTATCCGTCCGTTGGCTTATGAGGTGCATCCATACCGCTGGCCTACCATCGGGAAGGATTTATCGCACATCGAACAAGCTACACTGGAGGAAGTGAAATCATTCTTTTACCGCTTTTATGCACCTAATAATGCCGTGCTTGCCGTTACCGGAAATATATCATGGGAAGAAGCTGTTCGATTGACAGAAAAATGGTTCGGCCCGATTCCCCGCAGGAATGTACCTGTGCGACAATTGCCGCAGGAACCCGTACAGACGCAGGAACGCAGACAGGTAGTGAAACGTCCTGTTCCCTTGGATGCGCTGTTTATGGCTTTTCATATGTGTAGTCGCGAGCATCCTGATTACTATGCTTTTGATATTCTTTCAGATATCCTTAGTAACGGACGCTCCAGTCGCTTGAACCGTCGGTTGGTGCAGGAACAGAAATTGTTCTCCGGTATAGATGCTTATATTTCGGGAACGCGTGATGCGGGATTGCTGCATATCAGTGGAAAACCGTCAGCCGGAGTCTCACTGGAACAGGCTGAGGCCGCTGTACGTAAAGAGTTGCAGGAGTTGCAGCAAGTGGCGATAGAAGAACAGGAATTGGAGAAAGTAAAGAATAAGTTTGAATCCACCCAGATATTCGGGAATATCAATTACCTGAATGTAGCTACAAATCTGGCATGGTTCGAACTGACCGGGCAAGCGGAGGATATAGACCGTGAGGTAGAACGGTATCGCGCAGTGACGGCAGAACGTCTGAAGACAGTTGCACAAGAGACTTTTCGTGAGGAAAACTCGGTGGTATTATATTATGAGAAAGATAAATGAATAGATTAATTGCTACATACAAGGGGCATTATAAAGCCCTCTTTTACTTAGGACTTCCCATCGTTATCGGTCAAATGGGGGTCATTGTTCTTGGATTTGCCGATACCTTGATGGTGGGACATCATAGCACGGCCGAGTTGGCTGCCGCTTCTTTCACCAACAATCTTTTTACACTTTGCATTATTTTCAGTACCGGTTTCTCTTATGGACTGACGCCTGTGGTGGGTGAGTTCTACGGTAACCGTCGTTTCATGGAGGCTGGACAAGCTTTGCGCTCAAGTTTGCTTGCCAATGTGTTGGTAGCATTGTTGCTGACGCTTATTATGACTGTCGTCTATTTCTGTGTGGAATACATGGGACAACCCGCGGAACTGATTCCCTTGATAAAACCTTATTTTCTGGTTCTACTTGCATCCCTGGTATTTGTCATGCTGTTCAATGGCTTTAAGCAATTTACGGATGGCATTACTCAAACGCAGACTGCTATGTGGGTGCTTCTTGGTGGAAATGCGCTGAATATTGTCGGCAATTATGTTCTGATTTACGGAAAGTTCGGTTTCCCGGAATGGGGATTGCTCGGTGCGGGTATCAGTACCCTGTTCTCACGCATCGTCATGGTTATTGCTTTTGCATTGATTGTTTTTCGTAGTCGGAGGTTCCTGAGATATAAAGTAGGGTTCTTCCGCTTGGGATGGTCGAAACAGATGTTCAGGAAATTGAATGGACTTGGGTGGCCTGTCGGTTTGCAGATGGGCATGGAGACGGCTTCATTCAGTCTCAGCACGATTATGGTTGGTTGGCTGGGAACTATTGCTTTGGCTTCACATCAGATTATGCTCACTATTTCTCAGTTCACCTTTATGATGTTTTATGGGATGGGGGCGGCGATTGCCGTTCGCGTCAGTAACTTCAAGGGGCAGAACGATATGGTGAATGTCCGCCGTTCGGCATATGCCGGCTATCATCTCATCTTGGCAATGGCGGTGGTGCTTCTGAGTATCGTGTTTCTGTTGCGCAATCAGGTCGGGGGCTGGTTTACGGATAGCGTGGAGGTTTCTGCCATGGTATCTTCTTTGTTCCTTCCATTCCTGGTTTATCAGTTTGGTGACGGACTGCAAATCAGCTTTGCCAATGCCCTGCGTGGTATTGCCGACGTAAAACCGATGATGTTCATTGCATTTATTTCTTATTTTGTTATATCTTTGCCTGTAGGATACTTATGCGGTTTCGTGCTGGGCTGGGGTACGGTCGGTGTATGGATGGCCTTCCCGTTCGGACTGACTAGTGCGGGTATTATGCTCTGGTTGCGTTTCCGCTATAAAACGAAAGATAAATGAATAATGTCTCCAAGAAGAAGATAGCTGCCGGTTATGCTGTCCTGCTGGCAGTCTTGCTTTATTCCCTGTTCTTCGTGCACCGGGAAATGGAGAATCTTATGAGTTCGGATAATAGTGATATTCTGCGTACGGACAGTCTGATAGGGCTTTTGAGAGAGAAGGATGCTAATACCGTCCGCCTGCTACGTACACTGAGCGAAGCCAATGACAGCATGATTTCAGCCCGTGAAGTGGAACAGATTATTGCCGAACAGGATACTATTATCACCCAACAACGTGTACAACGCCGGGTTATTGCCCGTCGCGATACGGTTGTGACACAACCCAAGAAGAAAAGTTTCTTCCGCCGTTTGGGAGAAGTCTTCGTCCCACCACGCAAAGATTCAGCTGTTCAGGTGCAAACAACCCTTGAAGTTGCTACGGATACTGTACTCGATGCTTATAATCCGGTTGATTCCCTGCACGCGAAGCTGCGCACTGTTGCCCAACAGAAGAGGGCTACCAATAGTGTGATGCAGCGTCGTAAGCGAACTTTGCAACGTCTTGATCATGCACTGAGTGCTCGTATCGACAGTCTTTTGAAAGGATATGAACAGGAAACCCTGATGCGTGCCCGCGAAGAGGCTGAGTATCAGAAAGCTGTTCGGCATCGTTCTGCAACGATTATTTCGGGTATTGCTGCCTGGGCTGTTGTGCTGTCCGTTATCTTTCTTGTCATGATCTGGCGGGATGTCACCCGTAGTAACCGTTATCGGCGTCAATTGGAAGAAGCCAATCGTTTTGCCGAAGAGTTGCTTGCCTCCCGCGAAAAGTTGATGCTTGCCATTACCCACGATTTCAAGGCTCCCTTGGGTTCCATTATGGGATATGCTGACTTGCTCTCCCGGCTCACCGTTGACGGAAGGCAACGCTTCTATCTCGACAACATGAAAACTTCTTCGGAACACCTGCTGAAGCTCGTTACCGACTTGCTCGACTTCCATCGCCTCGACTTGAATAAAGCTGAGATAAATCGTGTTACTTTTCATCCTGCACGCTTGCTGGAAGAAATCTATGTCAGTTTCGAACCACTGACTTCTGCCAAAGGATTGTCTTTGAAGTGTGAGATAGATCCGGAACTGAAAGGAGCTTTTATCAGTGATCCATTGCGCTTACGCCAGATTGTCAATAACCTGCTCTCTAATGCAGTGAAGTTTACTTCAGAGGGCGGCATTACCCTGACCGCCTCTTTTGTGCCGAAAGGCGATTCCGTTTTTCCCGGTAACCATTTGAAACTCTCTGTTATCGATACGGGAAAGGGGATGGATCCTGGTGACCGTGAGCGTATTTTCCAGGAATTCACCCGTCTGCCCGGAGCACAGGGAGAGGAGGGATTCGGACTGGGACTGTCCATTGTTCGTATGCTGGTGCAACTGCTGGAGGGACGTATTGAGGTGGATAGCGTACTCGGAAAGGGGAGCACATTCACGTTACGGGTACCTCTGTATCCGGTGGCATTGGATAATGACACTTCCGCCTTGAATGAACAACCAAGTGAGGACTCACAAACTCAGATACCCGCATTACATATTCTCTTGATTGATGATGACCGCATTCAGCTTACTCTCACTGCCGCCATGCTTGCACAGAGTGGTATTACTTCCGTAACCTGCCTGCAACTGGATGAACTTTTGGAAGCCCTCCGTACTGATACTTTCGATGTGCTGCTGACCGATGTGCAAATGCCTGCCATGAATGGTTTCGATTTGCTGAGGCTGCTGCGTGCTTCGAATATCCCGCAAGCCAAGACAATTCCGGTGATTGCCGTTACCGCCCGTAGTGATATGAAGCGTGAGGAGTTTCTGCAACATGGTTTTGCCGGAAGTCTGCATAAGCCGTTTACGGTGAATGAATTGCTTGCAGAGATTGGTGTGCTGCAAGCAGATATTGCTACTGTTGATGCCGCCCCTTCTTCTACCTTGAATTTTTCCGCCCTTACCGCTTTTTCCGGTGATGATCCGGATGCGGCAAAATCCATACTGGAAAGTTTCGTCACAGAAACACGCCTGAATGTTGACCGCTTGCGACAGGCATTGGAAACAGAAGACACAGATGGCATTGCCGCTATGGGCCATAAGATGCTTCCTTTGTTTACTCTGTTGGGAGCCAATGATCTTGTTACTTTATTGAAAGAGCTTGAAGCCTCACGTGGAGTACCTTTTGATGAAAAAATAAAAGAGAAATCGCTTGCTGTTCTAAACCTGATAGAAGATATACTTGAACAAGCCTTCCTTTTTATTTCGTCTGCTTAAACATCCCTTTCCTCTGCTTGGCCGGTAGCTTAAAGTACTGCCTCAGAAAAAGTTTATGTTTATATACGGTTGTTGCCACTTCCATTATCTGATCCCGTAATTTCAGGATAGGTTCCCTATATCTTTCCGGTGCGGTGCGGATGCTATTGATCGCACTATCTGCCCGGTTTATCAATTCCTCAGGGACATCTACCATCGCCTGAATTTCTGCATCCGGTTTCAGGGGCTCAAATGCCTTATTCCGGTAACGGACGAATTCATTGATGGCGTCCGTAGCTTTTCCCTGTAAATCCATTGCCATATTGTAAGCATTCAGAATCTTCTGGTAGCCGGCGATGCGGATGTTGTTACTCGTAAGTTCCAGCATATAATAAACCAAATCATTACTTCGTCCGTTCGATAACATGCGCTGTCTGACACTTACCAGCCTTTCCAGTGTATCCTGCCGTGCATATAGCGCCAATGTATCCGCCCAATAGAACACCGGTACTGAGCGTTGTTCATCTACAACTCCTGTATCAAACTCTTCATAGCTCAGTGGACGTTCGCGGAACTGGAACATCGGATCGAAAGGCATGTGTGTTTTCAGTAATGTATCCGGTAACAGCTTGCAGAAACGATGATTCGGGGAAGGAATGAACTGGTAGTTTTCCACAAATCCAGCACCCCATGTAGGGTCAAACATATACCATTTCCCACTTACTTTGGCTGCGCACCATTCATGTGGGTCGGGCAGTAAGGCACCGTCCCTGCGGTTATAGCCATCAATAACATAAGCATCCATTCCCGCTTCCTTCACCAGTGCTTTAAAAAGTAACGCATAATCCTGGCAAATACCTTTGCGTTCGGATAGTATTTTTTGTATTTCTTTCGTCTCATCCGCTTCCTCGTTGCGAGAAGTATAGGTTATGTACACATTGTATTTAATATTTCTTGAAACCCAGGTGTAGATGGCGCGTGCCAGTTGGTCGTCTGTGCTGAGATGCTGTTTCAAGTAAGCTACAAGAGAAGAAACGCTCCTTCCGGCAGTTTCGGGTGCTGCAAGTGCCACGGAATCGGGAAACGTAAGGCGTTCAGGCATTATGCTGTCAGAAGATGCTTTTGATACAGCTGAAATTGAAAAAGCCTTATCCTGCGTGGCTGTATTACGCCATGCAGAAGACAATTTGCTGAAAGGAAAGAGGAGGCAGAGGGCGAATAGCCACACCGTGAGCCTGTTTGTTGATTGCCGGAACATACTTGTCATATCTATTTGATGGAAGCAAAGGTAGGGGATTTATTGATAAACAGCAAGGATAAATATTGAAAAATATGTGCAAAGGGAAATTTTGTGAGTAGTGTCTCTTTCATGATCTTGAACATACCCTTGATCATGCCTGAAAACCTTCACCCATATGTACGGTATGACACTGTCTGACTCTTGTTAGTTGGTACGTGAGAAAGTGAAGTAATTTTCAGACGGGCGTTGAATATTGGCAACGCCCTTTGCGGTATAGAGTGCCGGATAGTGGAATAAATAGCCTTTTTGTCTTCTGCATCAACCAAATGTCGTTGGAATTTGTTTACTTTGTAACGATTTAAACACTGACTATCGATTGACGTCCTAATGAGAAGAAAATGGTTAAAATGGGTAGTGTGGATACTACTTACCCCTATCATATTATTTGCAATATTGATGGTATTGCTTTATATCCCTCCCGTACAGAACCTGATACGGAAGCAAGCTACTGCCATCGCATCCGAGGCAACGGGTATGGATATATCTGTTGAACGCATTGACCTCCGCTTTCCGCTGAACCTTTTGGTACGTGGTGTGCAGGTCATTCAGCCTATACAGGCAGATAAACAAATATCCTCAGCTCCCGGTGACTCTCTTGCCGTGAAACAAACTCCTGATACTTTGCTAACCCTGGAAAGCCTGAACGTGCGCGTGCAGGCATGGCCGTTGATACGTGGACAAGTAGAAGTGGATGAGGTAACCGTGAACGGAGTTTTCCTGAACTCTGCCGATCTGATAGAGGGGATCCGCATACGTGGCGTATTGGGACGTTTCTTCCTTGAAAGCCATGGCATAGACCTGAAGAAAGAGGATGCCGTCATCAATCGTGTGGAATTGAGTGATACTCATATGCTCGTTGTGATGAATGATACTACCACTGCCGAACCGGACACTGCGACTACCGCCCTTAATTGGAAAGTAGCCTTGCACAAGTTGGCACTGAAAAACGTTTCCGTTGATTTGCAAATGCCGTTGGATTCCATGCGTCTTGCTGCCCGTCTGGGTGATGCAGAGGTAGATGATGCGGTTGCTGACTTGGGCGGACAGATGTACGGTCTGAAGAAATTTGAATTGAGCAGTACTACGGTGAACTATGACACGGGCAGCCAGTTGCTCAGTGCCATTAATAGCCTGATAGATACCGGTAGTCTTGCGGCTACTGATAGCACCGGTGTGAAACCTGCTCCCGGATTTGATGCTTCGCACATCACCTTGCGGGATATTCGTATTGGGGTGGACTCCGTGCTTTATCATGGACGGAATATCAATGCCGTTATCCGGGAATTCTCCATGAACGAGCGTTCCGGTTTGAGCGTCACTTCACTGACGGGAAGGGTATATGCTGATTCCACAGTCATTCAGGTGCCTTCCTTAAAATTACTTACCCCACACAGTGAAATGGATTTCACTGCCCAGACTTATTGGGAACTGGTGGAAATTCCCACCTCTGGACGACTCTCCGCTCGTTTCAATGCCCGCATCGGCAAGCAGGATGTGATGCTCTTTGCTGGTGATTTACCTGATACATTCAAGGATGCATATCCTTTCCGCCCCCTTACTATCCGTGCCGGTACGGAAGGTAACTTTAAGCAGATGCAGATTTCCCGCTTCAACATCGATCTGCCGGGTGCTTTTACCTTGAATGGTGGTGGTGAAATTTGGAATCTTACCGACAGTCTGACGCGCAACGGAAGCATTGACTTCGATATCCGGACACAAAATCTGAATTTCCTTACCGGACTGACAGGCGTCACCCCGGATGGCTCCATAGTAGTGCCGGACAGTATGCATTTGGCAGCACGTCTTGGCATGGATGGACCTAAGTATGATGCTACGCTTAAGTTGAAAGAACGTGAAGGGCTATTGAACTTGTTGGCGCACTATAACACTGCCACTGAAGCTTATCAGGCAGACCTTCATGTGGACGCCTTGCAAGTACACCACTTCTTACCTAAAGATTCTATCTATACCCTTTCGGCTAAGGTTGCCGCTAAAGGAAAAGGATTCGATCCCGCCAACCACCGTACCGTGGCTGCTGTACAAGCTTCTCTCGGCGAATTACAATACGGACACTGGAATATTTCCGGTATTGACCTGACAGCCGGATTGAAATCCGCTCTAGCCACTGTACACATGACGAGCGACAATGCCCTGCTGAAAATGCAGGCGGATGCCGATATGCGCCTTGATCGTAAATACCTGGATGGCAAGGTGGCTATGAATGTGGAGAATGTCGGTTTACATGAGTTAGGAATTTCTCCCAAGCCGTTGAAGCATCCTTTCGCTTTCACTCTCGGTGCCGAAGCACGCCATGACTCTATCAAGATGAGCATGGATGCAGGCGACCTCGACTTTCAGTTCCGTGCCCGCAGCACACTGAAGAAATTGCTGGAACAAGGTACTGCCTTTTCTACGCTTCTTACCAAGCAGATAGAATTGAAGCAACTCGATCATGCAGAATTACGGAAAGCACTGCCTTCAGCCGGTATGCAACTGAAAGCCGGTAAACAGAACCCTGTCAGTTATTTCCTGGCAACTAAGGATATTTCTTTTGATGATTTTGTGTTGCGTTTCGGCACTACCCCCCGACGAGGTATCAATGGGCGTACTGCTATACATGGTTTGCGTATGGACTCCCTGCAACTGGATACTATTTTCTTCGCTATCAGCCAAGATACTGCACGCATGAAGTTGCAGGGTGGTGTCATTAATGGTCCAAAGAACCCGCAGTTTGTCTTCCGCAGTACACTGACGGGTGAAATCCGTAATGAAGATGCCGAACTGACCTTGAATTATGTGGATGCGAAAGGAGATACCGGGCTCGATCTGGGTATCAATGCCCGTCCTTTGATAGAGGGCCGGGGTAGGGGTAATGGTATTGCCTTCCGTTTGACACCTGCCGAGCCTATTATTGCTTTCCAGAAGTTCCGCTTTGTTGATAACAGCGACTGGATTTACTTGCATAAGAATATGCGCGTTTATGCCAATGTGGATATGGACAGCGACGATGGACTTTGCTTCCGCATGCAGTCCGACCGTTCCGACACCGTTTCCTTGCAGAATATCAATTTGGAACTCATACGTTTCCGCCTGGATAAACTGAGCGGTATTCTGCCATATATGCCCCGCATCACGGGACTTTTCTCGGCAGAAGCCAACTATATACAGACCGCAACCTCACTGCAAGTTTCCGCTGAGGCCGGTGTGGAAAAGCTGACTTACGAACGCCAGCCGGTAGGTAACATCGGATTGGGTGCCACTTGGCTTCCGGGTGATAAAGGTACACACTATCTGAATGCCTATTTCCGGTCGGGAGATCAGGAGGTAATGACCGCTGATGCCATCTTGACCCAGAAGAACGGGCGCGATTCGGTTGAAGTCAACACTACTTTTGAGCATTTCCCACTCTCGCTTGCCAATGCTTTCATGCCCGACCAGGTAGTTGCCTTTACCGGTGACATCGACGGCGGACTCTATATCAGCGGTGCCATGGAGAAGCCTAAACTGAGCGGTGACCTCTCATTGGACAGCGTGTCCGTCTATGCCCGTCAGGCAGGTGCACGTTACTGGTTTGACAATCGTCCGTTGAAGATAGAGAACAATCAACTTATCTTTAATAAGTTTGCCATATACACCACCAGCCGGAATCCCTTTACGATAGACGGGAACGTAGACTTCCGCAATATGGAAAATCCGACAGCGAAGTTGAACCTGCGTGCACAGAACTACACTTTGCTTGATGCTCCCCGTACCAAGGAAAGTATGATTTACGGCAAAATCTTTGTAGATTTAAATGCCACTGTACGTGGTCCGCTGGATGGACTGACTATGCGTGGAAACATGAATCTGCTGGGTAATACAGATGTGACCTATGTGTTGACTGACTCTCCTCTGACTGTAGAAGACCGTTTGGGTGAACTTGTCACGTTCACTTCCTTTACGGATACTACTTCGGTGCAGGCAACTGAGGTCCCCACCATGTCGCTCGGCGGTATGGACATGTTGATGTCTGTGCACATCGATGATGCCGTACGTTTGCGTGCTGATCTTAGCCCCGACCGCAGTAGTCGTGTGGAGCTGGAAGGTGGAGGGGACCTGAATCTGCAATATACTCCGCAAGGAGATCTCACATTGTCCGGTCGCTATACGTTGATAGGTGGTATGATGAAATATGCCCTGCCCGTTATCCCGTTGAAAGAGTTCCAGTTTGTCAATGGAAGTTATGTGGACTGGACGGGTAATCCGATGAACCCTTCACTCAACCTGACTGCTACGGAACGTGTCCGCGCTTCTGTATCCGATGGCGATGACGGCGGTTCGCGCATGGTGAACTTCGACGTTTCCATCAGCATCAAGAACCGTTTGGAGAACCCTGATTTGAGTTTTAATCTGAGTGCTCCCGATGATGCTACCGTACAGGGCGAACTGGCAGGAATGAGTGCCGATGAACGAAGCAAGCAAGCCATTACCATGCTTGCCACAGGTATGTATCTTTATAACAGCGGAAAAGGTGGTGGCTTAACTATGGGTTCCGCACTGAACAGCGTGCTGCAAAGTCAGATTAATGCGCTGACCGGAAATCTGAAGAACGCTTCTCTCAGTGTCGGCATTGAAGACCGTACCGCTGCTGAAACAGGTGATAAACAGACGGACTATAGTTTCCGCTACTCTCAGCGTTTCTTCAATGATCGTATACAGATTGTAATCGGTGGAAAAGTATCCAGTGGCGCTAATGCAACGAATGACGTAGAATCATTCATCGATAATATTTCTTTGGAATATCGTTTGGACAATAGCGGTACACGCTATGTCCGCGTGTTCCACAACAAAAACTATGAAAGTGTGCTCGATGGTGAGATAACCGAGACAGGTGTCGGCCTTGTGCTTCGCCGTAAGATGGACCGCCTGAGTGAGCTGTTCATATTCAAGAGAAAGAAGAAAGTAGAACCTGTGAGCGAATAGTGTAAAAGAAATAACAATAGCGCAATTTAAAGAATCAAAATGAAGAAACTCGTATACATCCTCCTTGCAACCCTGCTTCTGGCAGCCTGCTCCACTACTAAGCACCTGCCTGAAGGCGAAGTGCTCTACACCGGTCAGAAGCCGATGATTGTAGAGAACCGCTCTGATACCAAGGTAGGCGAGACTGCTATGGAAGAAGTAGAAGCCGCCCTTGCCAAAGCTCCCAATAACTCCCTGCTCGGTAGCTCCGAATACCGCATCCCTTTTCCATTCGGACTGTGGGTGTATAATGGTTTTGCGAAGTACAAAAAAGGTTTTGGTAAGTGGATATTCAATCGCTTTGCCGCCACCCCCGTGCTCATATCTTCCGTTAATCCGGACATCCGGCAGAAAGTAGCGACGAATATCCTGCATGATTATGGGTACTTCAATGGCACGGTAAGTTATCAAACTTTCGTTAATCCTAAGGACAGTCTGAAAGCTAAATTGCAATACACGGTCGATATGCGTAACCCGTATTTCATTGATACCGTATATTATCGGGGATTCAATAGTACGACGATGCAGATTATCAACCTTGGCCGCCGGCGCTCCCTGATCAGTCCGGGTGAACAGTTCAATGTTACTGATCTTGATGGTGAGCGTACCCGCATCAGCGGTTTGCTGCGTAATATGGGGTATTATTATTTTCGCCCTGACTACCTGACTTACCAGGCCGATACAACTCTCGTTCCCGGTGGGCACGTCAGTCTGCGCATGATCCCTGTTCCCGGTATGCCGAAGGATGCCGAACGGGCTTTCTTCGTAGGAAATACCAATTTCTATCTTCATGGTCCACAGGGGCAGTTGCCGAATGACAGTCTTTATTAT
>OLIT01002755.1_pt1 | contig 12072 bp, 6 predicted proteins | sample 1601341 | NCBI WGS metagenome assembly OLIT01 (sample SAMEA2452121, study PRJEB22498) | human gut metagenome | biome: human feces; feature: human gut; material: feces | place: Australia | collected 2012
GACATTCACTGCCCTGTTTGTTGATTTTCATGCTTTTTCCATAGAGACCCACTCGTGCTATATTGCAATAAAAGGGTTCTGCAATATCATATTTGAAAGGAAGTATTTCCTTGTTGTCTTTGTCTATATATCCCCATTTGGACGATTGACTTTCAATGCAGACGGCAGCCAGTCCTTCCGAGAAAGGGCATCCGTTGTCATATTCCAACGGAATGACGACTTCGCCTTTCATGTTGATGAATCCTACCTTATTGTTTAGCGAGACGAGGGCCAGTCCTTCCGTAAATTGTTCTATCTGATTGTAAATCGGCGGAAGAATGTAGTTTCCTTGTCTGTCAATCAGTCCCCATAATCCATCGTTACATACCCGTGCACATTCTTCTTCGAATGAGTGGGCCGCAGAGAATTTTAGGGGGATCCGTATTTGTCCCGTGCAATCAATGTATCCATATTGAGAATTGAGTACTACCATCGCTAATCCTTCTTTGAAAGAAAAAGCCCGTTCATACTTTAGAGGAATGACAATATCATATCCTTTGTTGACATATCCCCACTGGATTTTACCTTTAGCCGGAGCCAGTCCATTCGAGAAACGGCCGATTGCCGAGAAACGCTTTTTCTTATTAGCTACCCCATAAGCTAAAAAAGAAGTCAGGAGCTTTGTAATAGTGCTGCTCATCTTATTGATTGTTTGTGCGGTAAGCGTCCCTGATACCGTGTATATACAGAAGAAGCGTGGACGTCGTTAGTTCATCCTATTCAAGGCTCTGGTAAGCCCAACGGCGAATGAACAACAGAGTCCACGCCCTTGTATAACAAAGACGTGAACGCTTAGTTGTCATTATCTCACCGTTGATGAATTTACCAGATTCTGAATAGAGATAATATTCTAAACGCTTCTACGTTATTAATCGTAATAAGTCGCTACAAAGATATTATTTTCCCGGTAAATAACAATGCGTTTGGGGGATAAAGATTTTAAGAGTGGATGGGAAGTACGTAGAAAAATGCAGACTGATTGGTGGAGAGGATATAAAAACTCCCCTTGCAAATGAGGATGCAAGGGGAGTTATGGTGATAATTAATGATTAAGAGTACGATGTATGTTCTTAATTTAATAGTCCCGGATTGGCATCAATAGCTTCTTGTGGAATACGCAATGTATAGCGTGCGTCGTCTTGTTCAAGTACATAAGTGCTTCCACTTAATTCTTTTTGGATGCGAGGACGAGTAGTACGGCGCAAGTCAAACCAACGATGACCTTCGAAAATAAGTTCGCGGGCACGCTCTTCCAGAATTTCATTGATTAACGCTGCCTGACTCATGGCATTCACTTCATTTTTTTTATTATCATATCCTGTGGGAGTATATCGCTTTTCCATTAGTTGCAATAAGCGTGTGCGGGCTTCCGGCAGTTTATTTAGACGGGCTGCGGCTTCGGCTGCATTCAGATAAAGTTCTCCTGTACGGAAAGTACACGTGAATTTAGCTTCTCCTCCTTTAGCACTAATACGATTATTATTTTCGTCCGGTTCTTTGAAGTACTTTGTTAGTCGCAAATCGGTATTATCATATTTTTGTAAAAACGAGGGAGCAACGAGGCATGCTTTATTGGAAGAAGCGCTGAACATAAATTCGTAGGCTGTGATCATTTCTGCGGATTCGAAATGATTAGGGAGCATTTCTCCATTCATATCTTCCAAAGTGGACTTTTGTGCTAAAGCCTGCTCTGCAATCTCATAGGCTTTTTGCCATTCTCCCATATATAGGCGTACTCGTGCTTCAAAAGCATCAGCGGACGGTACTGAAAAACGATAAAGGTACTTGGATTCCCATTCTTTTTGATGGATCAGCCCTCGTGCTGTCTGTATATCAGATAAAATAGAAGCATAAACCTCTTTAACGGTATTGCGTGAAGGAATCTCTTCCAAATCAACGTTTAGTTTTAAAGGGATTGCTTTGGTTTCCGTTGCTCCGTCTTTTGTATAAGGTTGACCGTATAAATTAACCAGTATGAAATGCAGGTAACTTCTGAATAGATAAGCTTCTCCCACTAGCTGCTCTATATCTTCTTTGCTGCCTTCTGTGATTTGGTCTTTCTTATCTATGATGGAATTGGCATAGAAAATTGCACTATAGTAATTACTCCAGCCAAATATTGCAGTACCACTGGGTGGGTTGAGGTCATTCCATTTTTCGATTGCAGAATAACTACTTTGGTCATTAGGGTCACTACTGATAATTATTTCATCTGTACGCATTTCACAGTAAACTTTATCCTGGAATTGGTTGGATTTATAGGCAGTAGTCATTAGTGCGCGGTATTCTGCCAACGTAGTCGGAATAACCTTGCCAACAGGTTGTATATCCAGAAAACTGTCACATGAAGAGAACAGGATGCTGGCTAATAATACAGAAATTATAGATATACTCTTTGTCATAACTTATTCTCTGAATTTTAGAAATTAAGATTTAAATTGAATGTGATTGATTTGGCTACAGGAGTAGCGTATAGATTACTCATTGATTCCGGATCCATATAGTTCTTGTAGCTGGAGCCGAATACGAATAAGTTGCGGCCCTCTATACCAATTGTAGCTCCTCCAATACTGAGTTTATGTAACCACTCTGAGGGTATACGATAAGCAAGACGCAGATTTTGGAGACGTACATAACTTAATTTTTTTACCCAAATATCTAATGAACGATAAACATCTTTTCGGTCACCAAAGAAACTGTAATCGGCTATATTATGATTACGGTTCGCTAATGCTGGGAATTTCCCATCAGTATTTTCTGGAGTCCATCTGTCTAAAATGTCACGATTGGTGTTACGCCCCGGGTCAAATGATGTTAAATCGTAAGAAGGAGTGGTGCGTACATGTGCTCCTAAATTATAGGAGAAATTTACATTCAGCTCCCAATTACGATAATTGAATGTATTCATAAATCCTCCGGTATAAGGAGCATCGGAGGAACCTATGTAACTATAGAATTCTCTTTCTTCAGCTGGTTTTACAGTTGATGAATAAAATCCCATTCCGCTTTCGTCTGTCAGCTTATATAGCGTCTCTATATTCACGGCTTGCCCATCTTTTGTTTCAATAAGTATTTGTCCGTTTTTAGGATCCACCCCTTTGGTCTTTAACGCAAAGATGGCACCTACCGGGTAGCCTTGTAAGCCTGGCATTGTTTGATTTTCAGGTGTCATAACTTTCAATACTTTGTTTTGATTATAAGCAAAGTTGAATGTTGTGTACCATGAGAAGTTTTTGGTAGTGATATTGCGTGTCTGCAAGTTTATTTCTATACCTTTATTTTCCATGCTGGCCCAGTTGATGCTTTGGCTTGTAAAACCGTTTTCCAGCGGTAGCATTTTTGTCCCGATGAGATCTGTTCCTTTGCGGTAATAGTAGTCTACTGCAAGATTAATAGCCTGATTGAATACGGAAAAATCTAATCCGATATTGTAAGAGGCTGTTTTTTCCCAACGCAGTTTATCGTTAGGGGCGCTACTAATCGTGATGTTTTCTTCACCGGGATTTCCAGGCAAGATATTCGCATTGCCATATGTGCCAACTAGAAATGGAGATGTGTTCTTGTCAATATTTCCTTGTAAACCATACGAGAAACGAAGGGCAAGATTATCCAGCCATTTAGGTTGGTTTAGAAATGATTCATTGGAAATACGCCATAAACCACTTATTGAATATATGGGTAAATAGCGGTATTTTTTATCTACTCCGAAAAGATCGGAACCGTCCAAACGTACGCTACCACCTAGTGTGTAACGATCCATTAATGTGTATGAGCCGTTTGCATAAAAAGAGGCAAAGGCATTTTCCTGATATGTTTTGGTATGTAGGGGATACTTTTTTGCTTCTGTTTCATCTGGGAAAATTAATGGTTTGGTAGTCAATGTCTTTGGATCGTATCCATATCCTGCAGTAAATTGAGTTTCGTACCAGTTCTTACGGATTTCCGATCCTCCCATGAATTGGACAGAATGAATATCATTGAAGGTGTTTTTATATTCACCTTGCAATTTCCATGTAATTTGTGAACTTGTACTGTTATCAACTCTATGCATTCCGCCTTCCGGTATAATATATGTCTCACTTGTTTTGATGTAGCTATCTTCGCGAATATTACGCAGGTTAAATGTATTTTGCCCAATATATTGCTCTTGAGAAGATTGATCCCATTGTATACCGATTTGAGTTGTTACTTTCCATTGGTCATTGAATCTTAATTCGGCATCAAAGATAGAGTTGATTGCAGTTGTAATCTTTTCGTTTTTGGTGTTATCCCGTTCTTCAAAGATATTGAATCCGCGTTTGGGGTCAGGAGTATTATCACTTGTACCTTTAATGTCATAATCATATTGATAATTATTATTTGAATCATATGGTTCAAAATATGGATTTGCGGTACGTGAATAGTATACAGGGTTAGAATAGCCATATTTATCAGTTACAAAGTTCTCGTTTTTGCGTCTGTTGGCAAAGAGTGAAATACCAATCTTTAGTAATTTGTTAAGCTGGTAAGACGTTTTGCTTGTTAGATTAAAACGACTCATACTTACTCCTGATACATTGCCATTTTCTTTTGTGTAGCCTAGAGAGTTATAATAGGTTACTTTTTCGCTACCTCCTGAAATACTGAAATTATATTCCTGCGTGAATGCATCTCTGAATAAAATATCGTTCCAATCGGTATTGATAGTTTTTAGTCGGTTGATTGCAGCTTGTGCTTCCGAGGTCAGCCCATTCCAACCACTTTCACGATAAACATTTACTAAATTATATTTGTTTAGAATAGAATAAACTCCGCCTTTTTCGGGATAAGTAGGATATGTCTCGCCAAAGAAGTCGTATGTTTCTTTCATTAATTGTAACTCTAAATCTACTTTTTCTTCTGAATTTAACAAATTCAAACGGGAGGTATCCAAATTAGGAGTATAGGTTAATTTAGTGTTGAAGTTAATAATTGGCTTGCCTGTTCTTCCGCGCTTGGTAGTAACTACAATAACACCGTTAGCTGCACGTGCGCCATATATAGCAGTAGCTGCAGCATCTTTCAAAATAGTGATGCTTTCTATGTCATTCGGACTTAATCCGGCAATTGACGATTGTTGCATATTAGTGATATCGTTGTCCGTTGCATCGTCTAGTTTGGGGATATCTGTTCCTTCCAAAGGCATTCCATCCAATACCCATAACGGATCTTGTGTTCCATTTAGAGAAGCTGTACCACGGATGCGAATACGTGCCGGAGCTCCCGGAGCTCCGGAAGTTGTCGTGACAGCCACACCTGCAATTTGTCCTGTCAATGCCTGGTCGATACTTTTGGTAGCACCTACCATCGCATCCGATAATTCAACTTTTGATATAGCAGCAGTTAGTTTTCTACGTTCCAATGTCTGATAACCCGTAACTACCACATCCGCTAAAGCATGAGCCGAGGGTTGAAGTACGATGCGATAACTTCTCTTATCTCCTTGCAATACAATAGCCTGTTCTTCAAAGCCAATATAACTGCAATGGATACGCGTTACTTTTTCCGGAACGGAAATAGAGAATTTACCATCAATGTCAGTGATAGTACCCAAAGAAGTTTGTGATGCTCCGGCTTTTTTCAAATCGTCCGCATGGACATAAACGGAAGCACCGATCAGAGGTTCATTATCTTCACCGGAAATAACAACTCCGGTAATAGTGCGGTTAGCAGCACTGGCGAAAGCCAGTGCGTTCACAAATAAGCATATAATAATGCACAAAAATTTGATTCTCATTAATTGTAAGATAGTTTAATTAACAGGTTTGTTTTACTTGATTCCCAAAGCGGTATTAATACGTAAAATCATATCTTCATAGTGGTAGCGTGTAGCAGTGTCGGAAGTCCCAAGACGATTCTGCAATAACTTCTTGATACGTAATAGCTCACCACGCTTCACAGAAATGGCATCTGAAATACGGTTGAGCTGGCTGCCGTAGAAGTTGAGCACACGCGGAGCACCCATCCGGTCTTCCTGACGAAGCGTACGTTGTTCGGCTGCATAGCAGCTACAGAAAGGAGTGGCATGGTCAAGCAAGAAATGCTCGTCTGCAATCTTCTTGTTGATTTTCACGGCTTCGGGTTCTGCGGCAGCGGTGAGTAAAGCATCCAGGAAGTTCTTTTGCAAAGAGCGTTCCATCACGTTGGGGATGCCACCACGTTCGGTAATACCGAAGATGTTCTTGTGGAGTCCGTCCATCAGTTCCACTACTGTAAAGGCCTTCTTTCCGTTGACAGATTCATTCTCTATCATACGCATCAGGCGGGTGTTGCCAAGCAAATCCCAAAGGATGTAAGCCTGGGCATTCTTGAGTATTTGAGTAGGAGCGTTCTCCTGTTGACCGATTGGAGTATTGCGGAGCAAGTAAGTATATTCTCCTACTTCCGTATCAAACAACCATTTAGGGTAAGTCAATACTTCATCCAGCAAGAATTTCAGCGAAGCTTGTTGCTTCTCTTTTTCTACGAATGTGTAAGTTTTGACGCCATCTCCCACAGTCGTATTTTCGATGTAGATACCACCGATGTTGGCAAGTACATGATATAGGTAGTTATTCCACTGGTTGATAACAGCGTAATAGAGACGGGATGCTTCTTCGTAAGTCTGTCCCTTTTCTCCGGTTGTAGTCCATTGGAGAATTTGCGGGACGATACGTTTCAGGTTTTCGATACCGAGTAAAGAAGAACGAACAGGGTCGTCACCTAAATCCTCGTTCTGTGCACGCGGGTCTACGGCATCGCGTACATCTTGTGCTTCGCTGTATTTATAAAGACGGTCTGTATGTTTGCTCAGGAAATCAAACAAGAGGTCTTTCTCTTCTTCCGGAGTACTCTTTCCATACCAGCGATAACCATATTCAATAGCGAACATATCATAAGGGCCGATATGTGGAGAAAGCACTTTCACACCATCTCCCGGTTGGGCGATATAATTGAAACGCGCGTAATCCATAATAGACGAAGCAGTAGAATTCATTTTGCTTGTAAAGGCTTCAGAACGTAATGAATCTGTCGGGAAAGCCCATGACCCCATCATATTATGACGCAATCCTAAAGAGTGCCCCACTTCGTGGCAGGCTACGAAACGAATAGCATCACCCATCAGAGCATCCGGCAACTGCACGCTGCGGGCTTCCGGACAAACGGTTCCGGTCTGCACTGTAATCCATTCGCGCACCATGGACAGTACATTGTGCCACCACATAATATCCGCTTCCAGTATTTCTCCCGAACGAGGGTCTAATAAGGAAGGCCCCATAGCATTCTTCTTTTCTGAAGCAGCATAAGTCAGCACGGAGTAATTAACGTCATCCATGTCTACATGCATGCTGTCAGTGATCTCTTTAGCGATAATTGCATTCTTGAAACCGGCTTTTTCAAAAGCGATCTGCCAGTCCTCGATTCCCTTTTTGATGTACGAACGCCATTGATAAGGAGTCGAATTATCAATGTAGAAAACGATAGGTTTGGCAGGTTCCACAATCTGACCTTTCAGGTAAGCTTCCCGATCTTCCGGTTTAGGCTCCATGCGCCAACGTGTGATATACTGCGTTTTATCCGTTCTTTGCTGTGCATCGCTGAAAGTTAATAGCGGATTGGTGAAGTATCCGACTTTCTGATTGTCGAAACGTCCCGTCATGGGTGTTTCGGGCAGTAGAAGGATAGAAGAACTGACTTCCACCGTCACGTACACGGTTGTAGTTCCTTCTGTCACTCTGGTAGTCAGTTCGGAAGTTGCCACGACGTTGTTTGAGAAAGATTTGATAGACAAGATACGTGACAAGTTCTTGATAGCCGAAGTACCGAGGTTGATATTGGTGAATACGTTGTTGATACTGGTTTCCGTACCATCATAAATATCATTCACCTTGATTACCAATGCGGTAGAATCCGCGTTGATCGCTTCGATTTTGAATGCGGCAATCAGTGGAGAGATAAAGTTATCCTTTACCGAGCGGAAGATAGCATCATTCTGGGGAGCCAACGGCAATGGACGTTGTTGGCGGAACATCAGTTTGCCGCTTGCCTTGTCCCATTCCATGCAAACCATCTGATTTTCATAATTTACTCCACGGTTTACACCTGCATCATTCAGTTCGGCAGGAACTCTTTGCAGCTTATTGACAACTAATAAGTCACGTCCTAAAAGTGATGTGGGAACTTCAAAATAATAATCGTTCTTCTTTTGATGTACAGCGAACATTCCTTTCGTTGTTTTGCTGTCTTCCACTAATTTTTCGTAGTCGCTTTTACTCTTCTCCTCTTTTTCTTCTGGTTTCTTCTTTTTCTTTTTAAACCAACTCAGATTTTCTGTAGCGGGGGTAGTTGCAAATGCCGGGCACGCTTCACTACCCAGCAGTATACATGCAATGACCGCTGCCATTACTTTTACATACATTCTCATTGAGTTCTTTATATTTAATTATAATTAAAAACGGATGCAAAAGTACTAATATAAATAACATAATGGGTACAGGTTTGCAATGAATATAATAATAAAAAGAATTATTAACTAGTATCTCCGGCTATCATTCCGCCCGGATATTTCGTAATTTAGTTGGAATAGTGTACATTTGCGGGGAGTAAAAAAGTGAATGGAATGATAAAACAATATATCACTGCTTTGATGCTGGCTTGCTGTGTCGGAGTTTGTGGACAAGAAAAGAAGCAAGCGTCCTTTGTACCCCCTTTTGACTTTCCTCTTACATTGAGCGGAAACTTCGGAGAAATCCGTTCCAACCACTTTCATGGCGGGCTGGATTTTAAAACCGGCGGAGTAACAGGCAAACCTGTACGCGCCCTTGCCGACGGGTATATTTCACGTATCCGTGTCACCAATGGTTCGGGATATGTACTCGATGTTTGCTATCACAATGGCTATTCTACCATCAACCGCCATTTGAGCGGTTTTACTTCTCCCATTGCCGAAAGGGTGGAGAAACTTCAATACGAGAATGAAAACTGGGAAGTGGAAATAATTCCCGAGCCGGATGAATATCCGGTGAAAAGCGGTCAGCAGATAGCATGGAGCGGGAATACGGGATATTCATTCGGCCCGCATCTTCATTTGGATGTGTTCGAAACAGAATCGGGAGATTATATCGACCCGATGCCTTTCTTCAAATCGAAGATAAAAGATACGCGTGCCCCGAAAGCCGATGGCATTCTATTTTTTCCGCAGCCGGGCAAAGGTGTGGTGGATGGAAAACAGCAGACTAAAACAATACTTCCGAACGCGGAACGTCCGGTGGAAGCGTGGGGAGTGATAGGCACGGGCATCAAGGCATATGATTACATGGATGGAGTCAGCAATCATTATGGAGTATATTCGGTTGTCCTCACGGTAGACGGAAATGAAGTGTTCCGCAGCACGGTAGATCGTTTTTCTCAGGAAGAAAACCGGATGATAAACTCATGGACGTACGGGCAATATATGAAATCTTTCATTGACCCCGGAAATAACTTACGTCTGTTGAAAGCATCGAATGATAATCGTGGTCTGGTGACGATTGATGAAGAACGGGATTATCTATTCCTGTATACCTTAAAAGATGCTTTCGGAAATACTTCCAAATATAACTTTACCGTGCGTGGACGGAAGCAGCCGATTGAACCTTTGAACCATCGGGAGAAATATTTCTTTGCCTGGGATAAGACGAATTATCTGCAAGAACCGGGATTGAGCCTGGTCATTCCGAAAGGAATGTTATATGACGATGTTCCTCTTAATTATCAGGTGAAAGCCGATAGTGGGGCAGTGGCATTTACTTATCAGATAAATGATAAGTCCATTCCGCTTCATGCAGGTTGCGAGCTTCGTATCGGTTTGCGTAGAAAGCCGGTAGCCGATACTACAAAATATTATATAGCCCGCGTGACTCCGAAAGGTGGAAAATATAGCGTAGGCGGAAAGTACGAAGACGGCTACATGAAAGCATCTGTCCGTGAATTGGGAACTTTCACAGTCGCTATTGATACAATACCGCCCGAAATTATCCCTGTCAATAAGAATCTGTGGGGAAAGAATGGAAAGATTGTCTATCGGTTGAAAGACGAGGGGGCGGGTATTGCTTCTTATCGTGGAACGATTGACGGAAAATATGCGCTCTTCGGGCGTCCTAATATCGTGAAATCTTATTGGGAATGTAAACTTGACCCGAAACATGTAAAGAAAGGTGGTAAACATACCGTTGAATTTACAGTAACCGATCATTGCGGGAATGAAACGGTAGCCCATGAGACTTTTGTCTGGTAATTATTAAAAGTGAATCATATATTTATGAAGAGAAGAATTTTTCTGTGTGCTGCCATATTGGTGGCGGCTGTGGCGAACACTTTCGCCTGTACGAATCTGATAGTCGGTAAGAACGCTTCCACCGATGGCTCGACCATCGTTTCCTATTCTGCCGATTCGTACGGCTTGTTTGGAGAACTGTATCATTATCCGGCAGCTACTTATCCGAAAGGAACCATGCTAAAAGTGTATGAATGGGATACTGGTAAGTACTTGGGAGAAATCGAACAGGCACGTCAGACTTACAATGTGACCGGGAATATGAATGAATATCAGGTTACAATTGGTGAAACAACTTTCGGTGGACGTCCCGAACTGGCGGATTCTACGGGAATTATTGATTACGGCAGTTTGATTTATATCGGTTTGCAACGTTCGCGTACTGCTCGTGAGGCCATTAAAATAATGACTGACCTGGTGCAGCAATACGGCTATTACAGCAGTGGGGAATCTTTCACCATCGCCGACCCGAACGAAATATGGATTATGGAAATGATTGGCAAAGGCCCCGGTATCCGTGGAGCTGTTTGGGTAGCTGTACGTGTGCCGGACGATTGTATCTCGGCTCATGCCAACCAGTCGCGCATCCATCAGTTTGACATGAACGACAAGGAGAACTGCATGTATTCTCCCGATGTTGTCTCTTTCGCACGTGAGAGAGGTTACTTTAACGGAGTAAACAAGGATTTTAGTTTTTCGCTTGCTTATGCTCCCCTTGATTTCGGTGCACGTCGCTTTTGTGAAGCCCGTGTATGGAGCTATTTCAATAAATTCACGGACAATGGAAAAGAGTATCTTCCTTATATCGAAGGAAAAACAGATACCCCGATGCCTCTTTTCGTAAAACCGAAACATAGGCTGTCTGTACAAGATGTAAAAGATATGATGCGCGACCATTATGAAGGGACTCCGCTTGACATCTCCAATGATTTCGGAGCAGGCCCTTATAAGATACCGTACCGTCTTTCTCCTTTGAACTTCAAGGTCGACGGACAGGAATATTTCAATGAACGTCCGATTTCCACTCAACAAAGCGGTTTTGTATTTGTTGCACAGATGCGGGCTAATATGCCCGACCCGATAGGGGGCGTACTTTGGTTTGGTGTGGACGATGCGAATATGGCGGTATTTACTCCTGTTTATTGTTGTGCCACTAAAGCGCCGATATGTTATACACGTGTGGACGGAGCCGATTATATTACATTCTCGTGGAATTCAGCTTTCTGGATTTTCAACTGGGTGTCTAATATGGTTTATCCGCGTTATGACTTGATGATTGGTGATGTGCGTGAAGCGCAGAAGGAGATGGAAACTACCTTTAACAATGCGCAGCAAGGTATTGAGGAGATGGCGGCCAAACTGTTGGAAAAAGATAAAAACGCCGCTATTGATTTTCTGACCAACTATACCAACATGACTGCCCAAAGTACTTTCGATACATGGAAGCAATTAGGGACTTTCCTGATTGTGAAATATAACGACGGAGTAGTGAAACGTGTGAAAGACGGACAGTTTGAACGTAATTCTATCGGACAACCTGCCGGAGTGCTTCGTCCCGGTTATCCGAAGGAGTTTTTGCAGGAATATGTAAAACAGACCGGAGACAGATATAAAGTGCCGCAAGAATAGATATTAAGTATTAGATATCAGGTATTGAGTATACTGTTTTTTAATTCTTAATTCTCAAATTTCAATTAAAAGAATAGGAATTATAAACTTAT
>OLIT01002756.1_pt1 | contig 12064 bp, 4 predicted proteins | sample 1601341 | NCBI WGS metagenome assembly OLIT01 (sample SAMEA2452121, study PRJEB22498) | human gut metagenome | biome: human feces; feature: human gut; material: feces | place: Australia | collected 2012
ATAATACAGATACCTATAATAATGATTATCGTATTATTCCATGCATATTTTGAAGTACTGTCATCTGTCTTAGGTGCAGGGATGGTTTCATCAGATTTGTTGTCTGCCTGACCGTTATCACTCATAATCTTGGCATCAACAACAATCGTGTAATCTGATGCATGGGTAAATACAAGTTCCACATTTCCATCCGGATCAATCTGTCCGGCGCTGATAAATTCCAGTTCTCCGGTCTGTTCATTGTAGTAGAACAGGTTCGCATACAGTCCTGCATTCTTTGATTCCATGTTGACGGTCAGTGTGGCTGTAAATCCAAACTCTCCGTCATAAGCAAGAGTCAGATTCAAGGAAGAATGTTCCCCGGTCACGTTATTGATCACATCCACAGGAATGGATTTTCCGGCGTCGGCTCCGACTGTCACATCAAAATCAATATCTCCAGCTGCATCAGTAATATCCTTTCCAAAAATCTTCCAGGAAAGACCATTTCCCATATCCAGAACAAGTGTTGTATCTTTGCCCTTGATACTGTCAATTACATCTTTCGGTACTACAGTTGTTCCGTTCATTGCAACCGTTACCGTATCGCCTGCCTTAGCTTCTTCAAGCTGTGGCTTGATAACATCCCAGCCTTCCTTGCCGCTGTCGTCCTTGATGTATGGCTTAATTGAAGTGCCGTTGTCCTTACCATTATCCGTATCAGGCTGTGGCTTCTGATTCTGATTACCATTGTCTGTGCCAGTCTGCGGTTTCCGGTTCTGACTGCCATTATCCTTGCTGCTGTCATCGGACTTGATCTTAGCGATCGGCTGTGTGTAACTGTGTCCGCACTTGGAGCAGGTATAGGTCATGATGCCTTCCTCTGTTGTCGTTGCAGCCTTCGTCACCTTTGATACATAGCTGTGTCCTGTTGCCGGAATATTCTCCGTGTAGCTGTCTCCACAGGAACAGGTGTATGTCCTTACCCCTGCCTCTGTACAGGTTGCCTCCTTCGTAATGCTTCCCGTATAGTTGTGAGTGTGCTGTTCCTCCGGCAGCTTCGCAATGCTCTCTGTGTAGCTACTGCTGCATCTGGTGCAGGTGTAGGTTCTGACTCCTTCCTCGGTTGTCGTCGGCTGCTTTGTTACGGTTGCTTTATAATCATGTCCCAATGCTGCCAGCTCTTTTCCGGTACTCATAAGTTTATCGCAGTCCGTACAATAGGTATCTCCTGCGTATCCGGTCTGCGTGCAGGTCGCTTCCCGCTGATTCCGTATTTCAGTGTGCGTGTGATCACATTCTCTTCTTGTAATCGTAATGCTTACACTTTCTGTCTCATAATTTCCCTTGTCAGCTCCTATATAAACCGCAGTCGCCGTCACAGCCACACCATCTGCAAGCACCGTGTCCTTATCTGCCTCCTGCCAGCTCCATCCTTCCTGAAGTGTAATATTGCCAACCTTCTTTGTGCTGTGTGCCGGTGTCATTGCAGCTTCCGGCATGTTTGGAGCTTTCGCTGCCTTATTGACCGTAACTGTTATTGTTCTAGTTACTGTATTGTAGTTGTTTGTGTCATCAGGTGTAAATACTGCCTGATAGCCTTTGTTGTTTACAGTCGGAATGATGTTCGTTCCTGTAAAGCTCCATGTTCCGGCAAGTGAATTGCCATCTGCCCCTGTCACACTTCCGCCTGTTATATCTGAACCGGTAAGCGCAGCATCCGGATTGTATCCACGCTCTGCAACGGTTGGTACTGTTACAACTATCGGAGTTGCCTTGGCTACTGTGATGGCTGCTGTTCCGGTAAGTTCCGCGTAATACGTACTGTCTGCCGGCTTGAATACCCAGCCCGCCTGTGTGGTTCCGGCTGCCGGTATCTCGTCCGGATTGCTCCATGAAAGAATACCTTCTATCACATCATCTGTACCGGCTTCCACAAAAACGGTATTTCCAAGTGTCAGCTTTGAAACCTTTTCCCCATAGGTCAGCGCATTGCTTCCATCTACAGATACGGTGTTTCCGCTCTTAATCTCTACCGTCTTCTTATCTGTAATACTAATCGTCAGCGTGTATCCAGCATTCGCATAGTTCTCCATCGAAGCTGTTACCGTGATAATTGCTGTCTTTCCAACCTTGGACGCATCTACCTGATTTACTTTATAGGTCAGATTTCCGGCTGTATCGACTGTTACCTCACTTAAAAGCTTCTCTGTATCTGTCTTTGCAACCGCATATGCTGTAGTTCCCCTATCCGTCGGAAGCTTTCCTGCAATATTCACACCGATTGCCTTACCGTCTGAACCGGAAGCATACGCATAGGTCTTATTTTCCGTGATGCTGGAAACGGTGAGTGGGCGTTTGGTAATATTTACCCAGGCGGAGCCGGAAGCATCCGCATAGCCGAACTGGGAGACCTTATAAAATACGATCTTTGGACCATTCGTGAAGTTGGTGTAGGTCAGGCTGTCCTGTGTGCAGCTATCTGCGCTTTCGCCGTATTTTACGGTTGCGCCACTGGGCACGCCGGTGAGGGTGATTCCGTGCGCCTTACCGTCATACACACCATCATAAGCCTCAGGCGAAATGCCGCTGAAGTTCTTCTGCGTGAGTTTGACCTTGATCTGCGCCGTCACAGGCATGCCGGGCTGCTCCACCTCGTTAGCAATCGAAGTAAGATCTAATGTTCCGGTGAGCGTCTGCTCCTCCAGCGTATTCGGATTATAACCGCTCCATGTGACGGGGATCTTATCAAATGTTTTGCCGTCCTCCGTGGTGATCGTCACGGTTTCGGGTAGTCCCAGCTCTTCCAGCGCCGTTCCGTAGGGCTTGTCCGTAATGCCAGTCAGCGTATGGCAGCTCTTTACCGTAGGGTAAAGTTTTTGTAGGAAAAGTTAATAGAAAAAAGAAAGAAAGCACCGGGATCCTGTGTTAGGATTGAAGTTGACGAGACAAAAATCCAAGGAGGGTGCTTTCATGATTACCAGTATACAACACTTTTGCGAGAATGGGGTAAAAAGATTAACAAATGTTTTCAAAACTTATACAGATGACCTGACAAAGATTGCAGAAATGGTCTATGGTGTGACGGATGAGGTGACCAGACTTGGATGCAGCATGATAGCGGAAGAATGGGAATCCTATGATGAATTGCTGCGGGAAAGAAAGGATCTGCGCCAGGGCTGGTACATTGTCAGAAGAGATGAAACTTCCCTGCTGACCAGTCTTGGAGAAGTGGTATATCACAAAACTCTGTTCAAAAATGTTGCTACCGGTGAATCCTGTTACCTTCTGGATCAGCTGATGGGGCTGGGGCATCATGCCAGGATAACCGAAGATGCAGAAGCGAGAATTCTACTGGAAGCATCCGAGAGCAGCTATCGAAAAGGCGGTGCCAGTGCCAGCATAAACGGTGAATCCATAAGCAAAGAAGCTGTAATGAACAAGTTGCACAGGCTGGAGTTCCCTGCCCTGAAGACTGTGGAAAAGAAAGAACTGAGAACACTTTACATAGATGCGGATGAAGACCATGTGGCCCTTCAGTATCTGGAGAAGAAAGGGGATATCAGGAATCCCCGCATAAATACCGTAATGCCCTGGATCATATACGTTTATGAAGGTGTAGAAGGTGATGAGGAAGGACGTCCCCACTTGATAAATCCGAAGTATTTCGGAGGTGTTTATGATGGGCAGGAAGCAGGCGGTAGACTATGGACAGAAGTATTGGAGTATCTGGATGAAGCTTATGATCTGGATGCTGTTGAGAGGATTTATATCAACGGGGACGGAGCAGCATGGATACGCACAGGAGAAAAGATCATTCCGAAGTCCAAGTATGCCCTTGATAAATATCATATGCATAAATACATCATAGCGGCAACATCCCACCTGGAAGACTCAGCGGAGGATGCCAGGGGTGAAATATACAGAGCCATTCACAGAAAGAAAAAGTGGATGGCAGAGGGAGCCTTTGACCGGATCATAGGAATCACAGACAAAGAAACAAAGCGAAAGGCAGTGGAACAGGCGAAGGCATACATACTGGGGAACTGGTCTGGAATCATGATTGCCATGAAATCCGGGGACAGCAATGTAAGATGTTCCGCAGAAGGGCATGTGAGCCATGTGTACGCAGACAGGATGAGTTCAAGACCATTGGGATGGTGCAGAACCGGGGCAGATAAGATGTCCCGGTTAAGAATCTACCGTCAAAATCAGGGAAATATGCTGGAACTGGTAAGATATCAGAAAAAAGAAATGAAACAGGTATCGGGTGCAGAGGAGATCATCTATTCCGCCACAGAAATGATAAGAATGGAAAAAGCCAACAAACGAAAACTGGGAGTACTGGCAGATCTGCCAGTGTATGACATTCCCTATCCGCAGATCAAAAAGATAGCGGCGCTGAAAAATCACATTTGGGGTTTGTAAAAAGGGACAAAAAGGTTATAATGATGGAGAAAACTTTGATTCTGAAACATATCTCAAGGATGCTCTGTCTATTAATTTCCTACAGTAAATTTACCCGAACGCTCTTTACCGTACGCTTGACAACCGTTACGTTATAGTCCTGAGTCAGCTCCTTGTAATTATTGGTATCTGTGGGAGTAAACACAATCGTGGTGGTCTTGCTGCCTGCGCTGTCCCAAGATTTCGCAGCACCTGCCTTGAAAGCGAAGGTGCCTTCGCCGCTGCCGCCGGTGAGGGTCGCTTCACTGTTGACATAAACCGATGCAGAAAGCGTCGGCCATTCGGTCACCACCGGATTAGCCTTCTGAATGGTATACTCCACGCTGGCAGTGGCAGCCTTGTTACCCTCGCCCACCGTGATGCTGGCGGTGTACTCGCCCGCGTCGGTGGGGAGCGCGCCGTTTTCCAACATCTGTTGACCATACGTGCCCGTCTTTATGTAGCTGATGGTGATCCCACTCGCCGCCGGACCCTGCCAATCGCTGCTTGCAGTCACCGTGGCGGGTTTGCCTTCCCCGCTGTAGGTCAGCTCGGCGGGGGCCGCAATGGTCACGCTGCCGCCGTTTCCGTCGGTCAGATAGCAGCCCTCTGCCGTACACTTCGCGGTGATGGTCGCACCGCTGGCGCTGTACGTCCAGCTATGCTGATGCTGGGTCACGGTGAATGGCTCGCTGTAGCACTGGTAGCCGTTGTCGCACTGGACGAAAATGTGGTACTGATAGCTCTTGTCTACGGGCAGCCCGGAGATCGTGAGCGTCTTGCTCTTCTCGCCGGTATGCGTCGCAGTATTAACATTGCTGAATTTCGTGGTCCAGTCTTTCTCTGATTCGTCAAACAGCTCCCACCAGTAGTAGGTGACGCCCTCCGTTTCGGGCGCGGGCGCGATTACCGCAGTCAGCGTGATATTGCCGTCCGTCGCAAACGCCGAGTTTCCGGTGTAGTTCGTATCGCTATTCGGATAGATCTTTTCGACCGCGAAGGGGGCTTTTTCAACGGTGACTTTTGACGAGATTGAATTGGCGTTGGGGAGCCATTTGTCCTTCTTTGTGTCTTTGTAAGCGTACCCCTTCGCCAGCAGCGCATAGGGCTTGACATAGCCGGTGTCGCTCGTGATCTCGCCGTAGCTGCCGCAGATGCTGCAAGTGCCCTTGCCGTCCTTGCCGCCGTCGTGCGTATGCGACACGACCTTGACATTTTCCAGCGTATTCACGCTATCATTGGTCACAGCCTGATTATCACTTGCTCCGTAATACGCCGCGCCCTCCGCCAGCAGGTCGGCGAGTTTGCGGTCGCCGTTGGTTTTGATCATCGTAAATGTGCCGCCGGAGAGCTTGACTTTGGTGGTGTAAAAATCCGCGAAGGTAAACGTGCCGCCGGTGATCGTCCCCGTGACATTGTAGTCAAACGTAACGCCGCCATATTTCTTTTCATTATTAAAGCTGCCGCCGCTGATGTTCGCGATGCTGCTGCCGTTGAATTTGACATTACCAGTGAAGGTACCGCCCTTGGCGTTCAGCGTACCGTTCACCGTGACGGTGGCGTCGTCGGCAAATGTGACGCCCTCCTTCACCGTCGCCGTGCCGTCGATGGTCGCACCTTGATAGCTGCCGCTGGCAAAGGTCACATTCGCGTTTTCAGCGACCGTCACATTCTTGGCGGTGTGCGTTCCGCCCTCCAGCGTCAGCGTGCCGGTCAGCGGCATGGAGGTGCCGTAAGCATACATATCCCGCAGCAGGGTCAGCGTTGGCGCGGTGCAGCCCTCATTGCTCCAGCCGTTCAAGGTCTGGATGGCCTCTACATAGCCGTTTTCCAGCGCACTGTCTTCCGTGAAGTAGGCAGTCTTGGTCGTGCCGTCGGTGCTCTGGGCGGTAATTTTCGTATACAGGTCCTTGTGGCACACAGAGCACACGGGGTTGCTGTCATCGGCGCACTGATGGACGCACTCCGGGAACTGCACCTTGTACGCTGTATAGCCGGTCAAGTCCACAATTTTAGCGCTCTTATCAACGATGCTCCATGTACCGTCCTTTTCGCCGTACAGCTCGCACTTTGCATGGTTGGTTTTCAGCAGGTCTTGAACGGTGAGGCTCTTGCTCTTCGTGCTGTCCGTGATCTTGCCGATGGTGCAGGCGTTTGTATTGCCATTCCACAGCTTCAGATTGTAGCCCGTACTTGTGGAGCCAGCCGCAGCATTGCTTAAAACCAACTCGCCGATTTCGCCGCCAAAGCGCTCCAATGCGCCGCCGGCCTGCAGCTCCACGCGCGAAATCTTGCCGGTGTAGGAGTCGCCGACTGCAAGCGTTCCGTTGGAGGAAACGTAAAACGTGACATCGAGCGCCTGCGTTCCGCCGCCTGTTCCGGAATCCTTGACCGTCAGAGTCCTGGGTTTGTTCCCACCTCCGACGCTAATGTAATAACGCTCGCTGCTGACAGTTTTGCCATTCAGATCCAGCGTCGCTGAGTAGGTGTAAGAAGAAGAGCAATTTCCTGCGAGCGTCACATCCCGCAGCAGCGTCACGGTGTTGCCTCTGGCTGCATCAAACGCCTTCGTCAGCGTCTGATAATAGGCGCTATCGCCCACGCGCGCGTCGAATTGCGTATGGCACTTCTTGCAGGTGTAGCCGGTATCGTCCATCTCGTGCGTGCAGGGCACAAGATAGACCTTGCCGTCATCGCCCAGGCTGGTCACGCAGCCGGCGGCGTCCGCCTTGAAGTTCTCGGCGCTGAGCGTCACGCCGCTTGCCGGTTCGGCGATGGCCCCAAGATTTATGCCTTCACGCACGCCCACACGGATGACCGAATCCTCTCTCAATGCGCCTGATACAAGAATGGGCAGCTTCCAAGCTTCATTGGCGTAATAACCGGCCTTCACCGAGCCGGAAACAGTGAGCTTAGGAGCTGAGCTTTCCTTTCCGCCGTAGTAAACGTCATATTGAGAGTTGTCGGTAACGGTAGCATCGGTGAGGGTAATAGCGCCCTTTCCATAGATGCCGCCGCCCTCAAAGGTACTGTTGTTTCCGGTGATCGTCACATTCTCGACGGTTACCCCTCTCTCCGAATAAATGCCGCCCCCGTGGCCATAACTTGTATTCCCCGTGGCGGACGCCTTGTTGCCGGTGATCGTGGCGTTGGAGATCGAAACTGTGCCGGCGTTAAAGTGGATATAGATCCCGCCGCCGTTGCCGGTGATGGCTCCGCCGTCCATGGTGAAGCTGCACTTCTCACCCACATATACGCCGCCGCCACCGCCGTCAGACGCACCCGCAGTGTTATCGGAAATGGTTCCGCCATGCATGGTGAATCTTGGCGGGTCGGTCTGATTCGTCGTGCCGACAAGGAACACACCGCCGGAGCCGCTGCCTGCTTTATTACCGGTAATCTCTCCACCATACATGGTAAAGGACGAGCCGGTCTGATAGGCGCTGCCCTTTATACCGACCTGCACGCCGCCGGTGATCGTGCCGCTGTACAGTTCAAATTTGCCGCCGTTGACGGTCACTTCGCCTTGAACCCTGCCGCTGTCGGTGCAGTCGGTCAGCGTCAGCGTCGCGCCGCTGCCGATGGTGATTTTGCCGTTGATCGTCTGCCCGTTCAGGCAGAGGTTGACCTCGCCTTCTGGCACAGCCCAGCTCCCCGACACGGGCTGCGTCAGATAATAGCTGCCAGCAGTACCGGGCAGGGAATCGGCTGCCGTCCATGCTGTGCTGTTGTTATGGGTATGACCGTTGACCGTTGTACCGCTGTCCTTGCCGCAGACACAGTGGGTATGCTCGCCGGACTGTGCGTCCGCCAACAGCGCGGTCTGGCTGTTGAACCAGCCGAGCAGCGCCTCGAAGTCTGCGCCTGTGATCTGCGCCTGCTGCTCTGCGTTCAGTGCTTCATAAGCATCATACGCCGCCTGAATGTCGTCATAAGCTGCGTCCAGCTCGTCGGCGGTCATGCCGTCCAACTCACTCACGATGGGCAGCGCATCGATCATCGTCTGCACAGCGGATACCGCCGCGTCCGCATTGTTCCCGGCGTTTTCATCCTCGCCGCTCTCGGGCGCATCTGCTTTACTGTCCTCAGCGCCACCGGCGTCAGGGGTACCGGTATTTTGCGGGTCACCCTCTGAACCGTTCTCTTCCTCATTCGTTCCAGCCTGTTCGGATACGGCGGGCGAAATTTCCTCCTGCTGCTCCTGCTGCACGATGGCGCCGCTCTCCGGCGTATCCTCCGCCGCTCGCACGGGTGCGGGCAGGAGCGTCAGACACAGCGCCAGCGCCATGAACATACTCAATACTCGTTTTTTCATAAGATTCTCCTTTAGGATATATGTATAAGGTTTATATTCAGCCCGTTCAAGCACAGGCACAGCTTTTATAGATCATCCGGAATGAGCCGCAGCTTTTTAGCGGCGGTCTTGGCTTCCGCCCGGCGCTTCACGTCCAGCTTGTCGAGAATGTGGCTGACGTGGGTCTTCACCGTGGGCAGCTTCACGTCCATGATCTGTGCAATCTCGGCGTTGGATTTGTCCGCACAGAGCAGATGGAGAATTTGCAGCTCCGTGGGTGTCAGCTCCTCGCCGGGGGCAAGGCTGGGTTCGAGGAAATGCGGGTAGAACGCCGCCTGCGTCCGCACCGCTGCCATCAGCCGCTTGCGCCATGCTTTGTCGCCGTCCCAGTCCAGCGCTTCCAGCAGCGGCAGCACCGCCGTGCCGTATACGCTGACGGTGCGGATGAAGCGGTACTCCGCCGCCGCATCCAGCGCCTCCGTCAATCGCTCGCGCCACCGCTCATCCTTCTTGCGGCGCAGGGCGATGGCAGTCAGGACATTCAGGTGAATGCCGTCGATGATGCGGGCGCAGTTTTGAATGTACGGCTCCATGGGTGAGAGCGTCAGCAAAGCGGCGTCCGGACGGTTCTGCATAATTTCCACCATTGCCTGCGTGAGATACCGATAGCGCCGCATGACGTTCAGGTGCGTGGGTTCGCACGGGGCTTTTTCCCGATACCACGCGTCCGCCGCGTCAAGGTCGCCGGTGTGCATGTCAATACGGCAGAGCATGGCGTCCATATTGGGCAGAAAGCGTGTCAAACCGCGCTCGGCAAAGCATTCACGGAGTACCATGATGGTGCGCCGCGCGTCGGTGGGCTGCCCGTTTGCCAGCTGGCTGCGGGCCAGCAATCCGCTGACGGCGAACTCCATGTCCGACGTGCCGTAGTTGCGGATCTCGTTCATCTGCGGGAGAAGGGACAGCATCCGGCCGGCGACGTCCTCGCCCTTTTCAAACTTGCTCTCGGCAATGGCGCAGTCGGCAAGACACACACTGTCCCGCCCCAGTACTGCCTCCACGGGGAGACGGAGGGTTTTGTAGAGCAGGTCGTCCTTTTTGCTCCATTCGGAAAAGTCCTTGCCGCCGTTCATGATGCTCGGCAGCGCGCTCGTGACGGAGAAGGACGGCAGCGCCACCTCTTTGTTCGTCAGCAGCCGGAACACGGCGGGGATGGTTTCCGTCAGACCCTTCACGCCCCGCTGGGGCAGGGAGATGTCCAGCCATGCAAGGCGGCCGCGCGCCTGCTTTCCGGCGGCGTCCTGCCTGCCGCAGTGTTCGACAAACTTTTGCAGTTCGCCATACCAGCGCTCCGAGCCTTCGTAATCCATGACCAGCGCGCAGAGCATGCTCATGCCCTGCATCAGAGAGGGGGATGCGAGAATTTCCGCCTCCGGCAGGCTGCGGTAGTATTTTTCCATCTCGGCATAGTGCCCCATGCCGGGGTGAAGTTCTGCATTACGCACCAGCAGCTCGGAAACCTTGGAATGGTCACCGCCGCTGGTGTAGCATTCCAGGGCGTGGGCGTAGTCCTCCTTCAGCTCATAGTACAGCCCGCCCCGGCTGATGAGCGCTTTGCGCTTTTCCTCGGTATACTCCCGTTCCATCTCCCAGAGGAGAAAAGCCCGGAAACCCGACCAGAAGTGGAAGCGCTGGCAGTCTTCGTAGCGCAGCATAGTAGTGTATCGAAGAATCCAGTCCAGCCGTTCGCCGGCACGGGGATCGCCGCTGACCATCCGCGCCATTTCCAGGTCGAAACTTTCAAAGGGGGCCAGCTCCAACAGGAAGCGTCGCACCGGCAGGTCAAAGCGCCGGTAGATGGCGGTCTCAAAGTAGAGGAACACCTCGTGGTACACCCGTGCCACCAGCTCCGGCGTCCACGGCTTGTCCGGGGACATGCACCGCGCCGTGATGGCCACACCCAGCGGATAGCCCACGGATTCTTTCAAAATTCCATCGATCTCGCTATCTGTTACGTTTACTCCCGAAAGCTGAAACAGCCGCCGCACATCGCCCGCGTCAAAAAGCAGGTCGTCGGCCTCCAACACCGTCATCAGCCCCGTGTACTGAAACGCCGTCAGGCAGCCGGGCGGCACACCGCGCGAGAGCAGCACGAAATGGCGCTCCGGACTTGAGCGGATCAGTTCGCAAAGAGCCTGCTGCCCGGCTTCCTCCTGCATGAACTGAAGATCGTCAATCAGCAGAATGTCCCAATCCTGCGCTGACGGTGGGATTGCGCAGTCTGGGTCTGCCGCACTTTGCCGCAGCACGTTCCGACCGCGCAGCAGTGCGTCCGCCAGTACTGTCTTTCCAAAGCCGCAGGGTGCGCTGAAAAAAAGGACTCTGCCATGCGCCATGAAGCTGTCAAACCGTTTCTGAACGGAGGTCTTTATGATAATATTTTTGGTCATTTCTTCCCTCCCTTTGATACAGAGCGAGATTGCCATAAGTCTTTCGTAATCTGTCTCGAATTATATTATACGAGTCTGTTTCGAAATGTAAATCATCCCAAAGGATGAGACACGCTGCATAGCAAACTGCTATGCAGATCATTTTTGTTTGATTTTGATAGCATAGATGCAAATAAGCAGCCACACACCGAAGTGCGTGACTGCTATGTAAAAAGTTCGGAAAGGATTTTTGCAATCTGACACAGTTTCCTGGCCCTGAATCTCCATCAACATAAAATATCTCCATCATTTCAAAAGAGAATGACGGAGATATTTCGCCTTGTTTATTCTTGTAGCAACCAATCGGCTATATCATGGATTTCGATTCCTTCATAACTATATTTTGGATGTTTGGTTCTGGCAATAATCATTTTCGGATAAGCATCTCGGATCTGAAGCAGAGGAGAGCATTCTCTCTCAAATGTTTCCTGCCCGGAAATGTTGTCGCTGACCTGAATATAAATCTTCTCGCTGCCTCTCTGAGCAACAAAGTCGATCTCCTTTTGATAGAGCTTGCCGACATAGACATCGTATCCACGACGAAGAAGTTCAATGCAAACGATGTTTTCATATACTCTGCCGTAATCCATATTTCTGCTTCCCAGTATTGCATATCGAATACCACTGTCACACAAATAGAACTTTTCAGAGCTTTCAAGGTATTTCTTGCCCCGGATGTCGTATCTCTTAATATCATAAAATACAAAAGCATTGCACAAATACTTAATGTACTTGCCGACGGTTACATGATTGGTTGGAGTCTCATTTGCTGTCAGCAGCTGACTGACCCTATTAGGAGACGTCAGGTTGCTGATATTATCCATAAGGAACTCGCTCAGACGTTGTAAAACCAAAG
>OLIT01002757.1_pt1 | contig 12064 bp, 19 predicted proteins | sample 1601341 | NCBI WGS metagenome assembly OLIT01 (sample SAMEA2452121, study PRJEB22498) | human gut metagenome | biome: human feces; feature: human gut; material: feces | place: Australia | collected 2012
ATATCAATGGCTTATTGACTACTAATTTAAAAAATATAGTATGTCCATTTTGTGATGAGTTCTTTGATGTTGATATTAATACAAACAATTGTATTTATTATGAAAAGCGTTAGTTAATTATTGTAAAGGAAAAACTATGATTAAAGAAAATGAAAATACAGAATATATAAAATTTCTTACAGATATATGTGCATTATGTAAGGGCTGGTATGATGAAAATAAATACCCTACTCTACTTAAAGCATTAAATGAATATTATCACAAAGAATATGGTAATGTTTAGTAATAGTGTTAATTCTAACAATTCCAAAACCTCAAATTAAGCTACGATATGGAGTTGTTAATACACTATCTCTAGTGAGTGCAATGCTTTAAACACTTGCCTCACTTTTGAGGACCTAAATAGCCTCAACATATATGTAAATCATTACATATATGGTAAGGAATAAGTAATTATGTCATAATTGACTATACTTTAATTCCTTACATATATAAGTATCGTAATAAATCTATATTTTCTATTATTTTTTTAAAAATTTTTTTATTTTTCATATTATTATTCATTGCACGATTTATATATAATTTATGGTATAATTGTATTAGAAAATATTTAAATATATTAGTGGACATAAAAACATATTATCTTCCTTTACAAAAAATTTAGAATATGCATTAGGCATAGAAACAGAATTTTGGATGAACTTATAGGCTAATTATGAAAGAGAGAAAAAGGATGTACGAGAGAATATCTGATATTGAAAACAGACAGATTTTAGTAAATAAGCTAAAAAATAAAATTAATAAAGAAATTAAGATTCAAAGGAAAAACCATAATGAATTATATAAATATAATGATGATAAAGATTATGTTATAAATCAAATTATTAAAGAAGAATTTGCAATGATTAAATTAAAAGAATATTTGGATTATGAATATTCATTTATGGATTATTCTATTAAATATTATGATAAAGATATTGTTATTTATTATATAGATATAGACCTTATTAATATTTGGTTACAAGATACATTTAATTTTGTAAATAATTATTTAGATAAGGCTGATGAACATAATTATAATGATATTTTATTCATTCTTAATGATAAATATTTAGGAAATGAATTTACAAGTATTTGTGATACTGTTCTATATAAAGAGAAAAATAAAGATATAAAAATATCTATAAATATAAATTAACACCTAGAGGTAATATATATGATTGATATGTATAAATACAAAAATATAATATCTGATTTTTTTGATGAATTTGACGATGAGTGCAAACATCATAAGATTAAAGACAGACAAAAACTTTCAAAAAAAGATAATTATTTACTTACTCTCCTATTCTCATGTAGAAATAAATTAGCAGATATATTTAATTGTATTGGTGATGACAATTGGAAACTGCCAGATACTTATTTAGATATAACACCAACTACTGATGATACTATAACTGAATTAAATGATAAATTATATTTTACTTGTAAGAGTAATTGCGCAGAATGTTATCAAAAATGCGAAGATTGTGAATATTATTCTATAAAGACTTTCAAAAAGTTATTAATGAATTAAAGGAGAAAAACAATAATATTAGATAATAATTTATAATACCACACGAGTTATATATCTTGTGTGGTATAATTATATTATAAATAAAGGAAACATTGTTATATATAAGAAAGAGGTTAAATTAAATGAAAAATAATATATATAATTATTTTATATATTATAGAATGATGATTGATGGCACTGAACAGAGTTGCGGAGATTTAATTATTTCTACTAATACAAAAATTGAAGATTTAACAACAACAAAAGATATGTGCCGTTGGCTTAACGATATAAGAACCCAAATTTGCAAAGAAATTACTGCTGTCTTAAATGCTTCTAATGATTACAGAATAATTACAAATGATAATATTATTATTTCTAATTATAAATTTATTAATTAATAAGGAGAATTGATTATGAAAGATAAGAAAAATATTGTATGGTGTAATTTAAATAATTTCCCTTGTACTCATTCAGCACCGGATGATTTAGAAAATTGCAGATGTTGTGAAAATTATTCATTTAGTAAATATATGGAATATAAAAAGAAAGAAGAAAAATAAATATATAAGGAGATATTATTATGAAAGTATATGAATTTAGAGACTTACATGTATATAACAATAATGACCGCTATCTAGTTCTTGCTGATAGTAAAAAAGAAGCTGTTAAGATAGCTAATAAAGAGAAAAATAAAAAAGGTAAAGATAAACTGACAAAAGATGATATTATAAATGTTTATAAAAATCCAGGATTGATTTTTGAGTATTTATCAGAGGATTAAGGAGAAAAATATATGAATGTATTAATACTAACAGACAATAATTCAATGAGAAAAGATATTTTAAAAGCTTTAGATAATATCTTGTCTAACCTCTATGAGGTTAAAACAAAGGATTACCAATTAAGGATATGTAATATCCTTAATAAACATCTACGCTTCAGCTTAGATGTTGTTGATAAATAGGAGATATTATAATGGAAAATAATGTTAAAGATAATGATATGTTAATGGTTATAGTAGGATATAAAGAAAAGAAAGAATTTGAAATAAAATTAAATGAGTTTTTAAAAGAAAACGAAGATATGTTGTTAAAGAATCATGTATTTTTTCGTAACAGTTTACAAGCAGTACCACATATAATGAATGTTGTTATACCTAATTTAAATGACAAGATAGATGAATATAATAATGATTTTGATGGACAATTTTTACCTGTTACTCCAATAGTTAATAAAAACTCACAAAATAGTTTTACTATTAATTTTACAGCGCAAAATAAACAAGTTACATACGATTTTGATGAAATATATAATAAACTCATTAATTGTAAAGGCAACTATGACTTAGAATCAGATATGGCGAAAGAATTAGGACTCTATGAGTTTATTACATCAATAGAGGATGAACTATATACAGAACGAGATAAAGCTATAGATTTTTCAAAAGAAGATTACTATAGGTAAATAGAGAAAGGTATTAAAATGGAAAGTAATATTAAAAATAATGACAAAGAATTATTTTTTGCATCATTAAATGATTTTTTAAAAGAAGAAAACGGTATAAAAGGAACTAAAATATTTACGGAACTTAGAAAAATTCCTCAAGTATTAAATAAAAATATACCTTGGATAAATAGTGGAATTAATGCTTATAATGATTCTTTTAATAAGCATTTTGCAAAATTATATCCTATGATAAAACAAGAATCGCAGAATTGTTTTAGCATTAACTTCCCATTACAAAACAAAAAATTCATATACGATTTTGATGAATTAGGAAAGCAAATTTCTCAATTAGAGGGAAAATCTTTAGATGAATATGTATCTAAAAAGGATGAAGAATGGATAAATGATATAAATAATAGTTATTGTACAAAATCAGTTAAAAAAGAATTTGAAGAAAAAATAAATGAATTTCGAGAAAAGAATAATGATATGTATTCAGAAAAATATGTAATGCCACAGAGAATTTTAGATACTACATTACATATAATGTATGTTGTTATCCCTAAGATAAATGAAAAAATAAATGAATATAATACTGATTTTAATGCAGACTTTCCTTATCTTAATCCGGTAATTAGCAAAAATTCAGAAAATAGTTTTACTATTAATTTTGCAGCACAAGATAAACAAGTTACTTATGATTTTGATAAATTATACAAACTCATTAATTTTAAAGATTATAATTTAGAATATTTAGAATATAAAAACTTAGAAAAAGAAATAGGACTTCATGAGTTTGTCTCATCAATAGAAGATAAATTATATACTGAATGGGATAAAGCTATAGATAATTGCCACTTTTCAGAATCTTTAGATGATGTCGTTGAACATGAATTAGGATAAGTTACAAATAAAAGGTATAGTTAATAACTATACCTTTATTTTATAAGGATTTTGATACATGATTTATAAAGTCCATATGCTATAATATAAATAAGAAATATATAATTTTAATTTAAATAACATTAGATTTTTAAGCAATATGGGGAATAAGTATATGAAAAACTTAGAAGAAAATAGTGTATTTAAAAATTTTATGTCCATAGAGGATATAAAAAACTATGTAAATAATAATGTAGAAAGAAAAGCGGAATATATATATGTTCCTGAAAAACAATTATTATTTTCAATTATGGTATATGTATTTGAACATATAGATGAACCATATCAAAATATGGAAACAGTTAATAAGTTTCTACAGATGTCATATTTAAAAGATAACAAAAATCATAGAATATTCGATATGATTATTGTTACAATACCGGCAGATGATATTGCAAGAAAAAATTATATTAATGTTAGAGAAAATTGTGATGAAGTAACATATAATACAATTATAAATAATTTATTTACAAGCGTAATTAAATATTGACAGAAATAATATTTATATAATAATATATAAATAGGGATTGGGAGATACCAACTACGTTTTGTGCTTGCACAAGAGACAATCGTTGGGTTAGTCAAAAGCTAAGTATGGAGAAAATACAATCGGCAACGAACCCTATACCATTAAAGCTACCGTATTAGGTGGCTTTTTTGTGTTAAGCTAGAATATACATACTTGTTTTAAATATTTTATAAAAATAATAACATTAATTATTTTAGAATTTCTTTTATATTTATGATACTATATATGAAACTATAGTATTTTGTAAATAAGGAGAAAAATATGTATATTGAGATAAAACCACGTAGAGGCAGAAATGATAGACTCTATATATTTAATTTTAAAGACCAGAAAGATGCAGATGGCTATATTGATAATTGGTTAGCTTTAGCTGAAGAAAACCAATTTGATGAATTTAAAGATATAGTTTTAAAATTAAAAAATAGAATTGATGGTAAATATGCTACAGAAAATAGTCAATTATCAGGATTATTATTTGAAGATGAGTTTGCTGCATTTACAACGGATATAATATTTTTAAGTAGACTAGTATCACTACAAAAAGATATAATACAAACAGAAATGGTATCATATATATTCAATGATGAAAAAGAGGATAATGAGTAATATGGAAAATATGAATGATTTTATAAAGCAACCAGTTATATATCATGGTTCAAAAAGAGGATTAGATGGACCAATAAAAATAGGGTATGTATCTGACGATAACCAAATATTATCAAGAAGTAAAACTGATTTTGGATTAGGGTTTTATATGGGGACCAATTATAAGCAATGTTTAGGTATTGTAAATAATGAAGCTAAACCTTATATGTATGAGATTACTATTCCAAAAGATTTAATAACAAATGAAAATACCTTAGTATTAGAAAAAGAAGATTGGACTTATTTTGTGTTATATAATAGGGGATATTTAGAAGATATAAAAGGTACTGATTTTTATAATTATTATGCTCATTTAGCAGATAATAAACAATATATTATTGGAGCTATAGCAGATGATACTTTTAATGCGTGTATAGATGACTTTAACAAAAATAATATAACTGATTATACATTTATGCAATTAATTGATTGTTTTAATCTTGGAGTACAGGTGGTTGCGAAGTCGCAAGAGGCATGTGATAAACTACAAATATTATCAGAAAATGCTATTACAAAAGATGAACGCAAAAAATCATTAGAGTCAACTAGATTAAATCATAATGAAAGAAATGATTATTATGATGAAAAGAGAAATGAGTATAATATTGAACGTAAAGGAAAATATTTATCTGAAATCTTTAAAGAAGCTAGAGAAAATAGTATAATATATAACAAAGATAATATAGATACGGATAAATTTAAAAATATTAAATTTCCAGATACAATACATGATAAGGGAGATGATGAGATTGAGTTATACAACTAATAATATGTTTGCTGAAACATCAAAGAGGTCTAAAGAAATAATAGCTAATTTTTTTGGAGATATTTTTGTTGAAGCATATAATTGTCATTATGATATGAATGATTTTACGCATAATTTTATGAAGTCGGAATTTTGTAAAAAATATATGGATGGAATATATTCAACATGGCAATATCAAAATGCAAAAGTAAGTATGGAAGTAATAGAACATGAAATACATCCAATTAAATCGGATAATTTATATACTTCAAAAGATAATTGCTATTGGGTAGGATATTTATACAAGCAAATTCATTTTGAAACTGAAATACCAAGTAATGAAATTGTTGATTTATATTCATTTAATAAATTAAGTAATTATTTATACAGCCATGAAGATTACAATATTGAAGATATGGTTACTGATTTAACAAAAACAATAGAACTTGAAAAAGAACAAGAATGCGATAAAGAATTGCTTAATTTTTAGGCATAAATATTTAGAGCTGATAGTAAACACTATTGGCTCTTTTTAAATGTTTATATATAAAAATAATCGAAAATTGCTCTCAAATACGATACTAATTATAAAGGATTATATTAGAGGAGCATTATGAAACAATTTTTAATATTTTTATTTACTGGAGCTTCAATAGCTATTCTTGATTTAGTAGATTCTGCTTTCGGAAATCAAATAAGTTTGGATAGTATTTGTGTTATGTCTGCATTTACTGTCTTATATTGGTGTTTTAGTGCGTTATGTACGGTAGGAGAATATGCATATCGAGTTAAACTTAAATATGAGTCGGAATGTTTTACTCTTCAAGTCACTATCACATTGATATGCAGCTTTATTCTTATCGTATTTAGGGTTCCATTATCTCATATATACAGTCTTACAGATACTCAATATGATTTACTTGCTATGTGTTTACTTTGTAAAGGTATTTGCTTAATATTTGGAAAACTAGAAACATTTTTTAGAACGTATATAGCTTTATCTTGTCAAAATAAACATATCATTATATCTAATATTATATTTTATTCGACTATGATTGTTGCTGATGCTATAGTTATTGCTTTGCACGGGGAGTGTTATCATCTCGTAATAACAACAGGAATTGCGGATGCAATTACAGTGATATATTATTTAATATTCTGTAGATTTAAATGGTCAAAGCCTACTTTTAAAAGACTTAAAGAATGTATTAAGTGCGCAAGAGATATTGTCATAGATAGAGTACTTGGAAAAGTAGCAACTATTGGCTTTAATATTTGTGCAAGTCACTTAAGTACTGATATGTATGCACTACATAGTATTGGATATGCTATAGCAACCAGCTTAGAGGAATGTACAAATTCGTGTTATACATACCAAATCATTAAATTAAAGATTATTTATAATCTTAAAGATAAATATGAAATGTGTAAAAAAATAAGTAAGCAGATATTTATTCCTACAGTTTTGGTATGCTATGTGATTGCAATATTAATGGTATTTCCTATGAAGGGTATCGTTAGTTTTAAATCAGCTCTATTAATTACACTTTTATATAATTCACAATGTATTTTGTTACAACTATATGAAAATCATAGAGGCTTTTTGACGAGTTGTGAAGCTACTGAATGTCTAAGACTAGGAGGATTATTTGGTATTTTTGTGAGAATACCAATAGCAATAATAAGTATTGTAACACCAATAGGAATATACGGAGTTGCATTGGGTAGTGGAATAGATTTCTTTATTAGAGGTCTATATTATAGACATAAATCCATACAACTCGTAAACAATAGTAATTTTGTCAAAGGAGAAAAATAAATGAAAATAATTATTGTACAAGGAATGACATGTTTAGGAAAGACGACATTATGTAAACAACTTCAAAATGATATACCAAATTGTGGGTATTTTGCATTAGATACATACAAAGAAGAAATGTGGGATAAATTTGGATTTGATTCCGCAAAACAAAGAGAGCATCAAAGTAATTTAGCAAAACAGTTATTTTATAGCGATATTTATACAGCTATAAAAAATAAATCTTATGATTATATTTTAGTTGATTATACATTTGTTAATAAAGTATGGGATGAGTTGATGGAGAATTTAAAAATATGGAGTATCCCGGCTAAAACAATATATTTAAAACCAACTGACTTAAGTGAACATAAAAAAGTATGGGAAAATAGAAGCCGAGACTTTACTATTAGACATCCGGGACATGGTGCAACTCATTATCATAATGGAAAAGGTACTGATTATACCAATAATTATGAAACTAAAATATATAATAAATTACCGACTAAAGGCGAAGTTTTAGATATAGATGTGTCTTTTAATCCATATGGTTTAAATATTTCATTTAATACAATTAAGGAGTTTATAGTTAAAGCTACTATATATTTTTAGGATAGAAAAGTATTAACTTTCTTATAAATATTTAACACAAAATAGGACATATGTGCTATAATCGTATGTGAGTATGACACTAAAAATATTTCAAACATTCTTGTAAAACCTACACGAGTTATTTTAATAATATGGTATAATAGATATAGAAATAAAGATAAACAGTTAAATTATGAAAACTAATATAGTTATATTTGAAAGGAAAACATATAAAATGAAAAAGAAAATTATTATGACATTACTTGCTTCTACATTAATAGTTGGCTCTATGACTGGATGTGGTAGTACAAAACTTACTAAATCATCTATTACTATTGAGCTTGGTAATGAGGATGCTATTAAAATATCTGATTTTATGGACTTAGATAAGAACGAACTTAAATCAGCTAAACTTAATACAAAAGATGTTAATTTCTTTAAAGAGGGCAATTATAAGGCTACTATCTCTTATAAAGATAAAGACTATGATATTAAGGTAAAAGTAAAAGATACTGTTGCTCCTAAGATTACTGTTTCTGATAATATTACGGTTCAGACTAATAATCCATTACATATGTCTGATATTATTACTAATGTTACTGAATTATCCGGTAATATTGATGCATCATTTAAAGATAAGCCTAAGTCTGAAAGTACAGATAATACAGAAAGTGTATCTGCAACAGAGAATACAGAGAGTACAGAAAGTGGTAGTGCATCAGTTATTGCTGTTGGTGGATGTAATTTAAAACATAATGATGAGATTACATATACTAAGAGTGGTGATTATGATAATACTATTACTGTAACTGATGATGCAGGAAATAGTACTGATATTGATATTAAAATATCTGTTATTGATGCTCCTAGTATTAATGGTATTTCCGATAAAACAGTAACAGTTGGTGATACTATTGATTATTTAAGTGGTATTACTGCTACAGATGGGAAAGGTACTGATATAACAGGTAATATTGAAGTAGATAGTAGTAAAGTAGATGTTAATACGCCAGGTACATATCAGATAACCTATAAAGTAACAGATAGTTATGGATTTAGTACCGGAGCGAATTGTAATATAACAGTGAATGAGAAAAAAGAAGAAGTAGCTGATAATACATCAGATGGAAATGATAATACAACAACATCTGATAAGGGAAATAAAAAGACTACTAAGAAAAATAAGAGAGGTAATAATACTGCTTCTAATAACAATAGTAGTTCTAATAATGGTGGAAGTAATTCATCAAATGGAAGTACAAGTACTGCAAATAGTGAGCCTAATGATGGAAAGAAAACATTTACAAGTCCTTTTGGAGAAACTATAAGGACAAATCCAAATAATTATAAGTATGATACAAAATATGCAGCAGAGTTTTATCCTAAAGGATTTTGGGCTAATGGAGAATGTACTAAGTTAGACGAACTGAGCGATGCCATACAAGGTAGAAATGAAGCTGCTGCAAGATATATGTTAAAAGGTGGCGACCCTGATATGACACAAGAATGGTTTGACCAACATTATTTATCAGATGAAGATTTCTATGCTAAATATGGATGGCATTTATCTAAATATCAGCAGTAAATAAATAATAACATTATCATAAAATAATAAAGGAGAGATAGACACATATTACTATATATGTGTCTGTTTCTTTTTTTTAAATTAATATACCCGAATTTATATACTTTTTACGATACTATATATAGAGAGATAAATATATATAGAGAAGGAAGGACTTATTTATGAAAATAGATAAAGATGATTTAATAAATAAGATAATTATAGTTGTTCTTTTTAGCTTAATGTTTGTTGGAGATATTATATTAATGTATTTAGCTTACGTAAAATAAAATTTATACAATAGATAAATTAAAATAATAATAAATAAAATTATAAAACCAATTTCTATTTTGTTATTTGATAATATTGTTTTATTAATATACTTTTTAAATTTCAATTTTGTTTCATCTTTACTAATTGTTCTATAGGTATTAGCATCTTTTAAAAGGAAAAATAACTCTATAAAAAACAACCATATAGGGAAAGTTATACACAAAAAAATGCAGTAGTATAGTACTCCTGTTATACTTTCAAGTTTTAATATATCATCAATAAATCGAGAAAATGCAACAGAGGCTCCTACCGTAATTGTGCTTTGCAATAGGAAAGGAATACTTTTCCCTTTTGTTTGTATTTGATATATGTAATCATAATAAAATACTCTAAAAGCTACAAAATAATCTATTAACATTATGGTATCTAAAGCTATACAGAAAAATAAGTCTTTACGAATTTCTACTTTTGTAATCCCATGCTTTATAAATAATGGAGTAAATAATATAAATATATTAAAAGATATACATAAAAATAGAATTAAATGCATCATATTTTTACAGAAAGTAGTTGGATTATTTTTATCTGATGTATCTGATTTAGATATTTCTTTATTTTGATGATGATTATTATTATTATTATCTATTTCCTTATTATTATTTGTATCTTCCGTTTCTTGGGGGTCTTTCTCAACATTATAATAATTATTATTATTTATTGTTATATTATAATAATTAATTTTATGCGATTTTCTTTTGTGGCTCATGTTATGTTTCCTTTCTATAATATATTTATATTTTCAGTATAACAAATATTTTTCAAAAAGTCACAGGGGTTTCTTTATCGAATACATAAAGATAATTTTAAATTAGGAGATGATACTAAAAGAGTAATTGTATTGTGATAATAAAATAGTACATAAATAAGAAAGAGCTAGTAAGAAGTAATGTTCCTACTAGCTTTTTGATGTTGTGATTTGTTTGGGTTAATTAATATTTAATATAGAACACTTACTAAAATGTAGGTGTTCTTATTTTTTTACAAAATTATTTAATAATGAGTAATAGAAAAGTAAGCCAATTTACGATACTAAATATAGGCAAGTAAAAATGTCATAAAAGAAATAATACGGAGGAAATGATATGAAAAGCAGATTAAATAATATTAATTTAATCAAGAAGATAATGATAGGTTTAATGCTGATATGTTTCTGTGTTGTAGGAATAAATACATATAACATAGACACTGTATATGCAAAAGACCCACAATTAAAAACAAAAACATTTTGGGTTAATAGTAATCAGCCGGTAAATATTTCATTTAAACAAAATGAAGATAAAACTAATATTACTCAAATAGGTTGGCATCAAGGCGGTACTATAAGGTGTTATTCAGAAACATCAACAAAATCTGGATATAAATATCAATATAAGATTGTTATGGATAAAGTTAATGTTACTCATTATACACCTTATATTAGAGTTACCGCTACTGAAACAAATAATTATAGACCATCAGGAACTTCAGATATATCAACAACCGGTGATTATCAATATGGGCAGGATGGTATGAGTCGTGGTGGAAATCAATGCCATAATCTTAAAACTTATATGCATAATGATGAAATGCAGGTTTATATTGGACTTGGTTTTACTCAATCAAGATTTGCTGTAAATTTTGTATCTAAAGCTGATTATGGTTTAAAATGGCATATTTCTTTTGATTCTAATGGTGGTTCTGTTTGTAATCCTATAAGTGGTAATTATAACACACAAGCTACATTACCTACACCAACAAGAAAAGGATATACCTTTAATGGGTGGAATGGAGAATTAGGAAGTAATTTAAAAGGAAAAACCGGTAATATTACATGGGGAAGTTGGACTGATTATTATACAACTTTAACAGCTAGTTGGACAGCAAACCCTTATTATGTTTCTTTTAAAGCACAAAAACCAAGTACAGCAAATAGT
>OLIT01002762.1_pt1 | contig 12056 bp, 13 predicted proteins | sample 1601341 | NCBI WGS metagenome assembly OLIT01 (sample SAMEA2452121, study PRJEB22498) | human gut metagenome | biome: human feces; feature: human gut; material: feces | place: Australia | collected 2012
TTTTCGAACGACTCAAGATAATCACGTCCCGCCGGGGTCACGGTGAAATATTTTCTTTTAGGTCCGAGAGGCGACGGCAGAAGCTCGGATTTAATGCTTCCCTGCTTTTCAAGGCGCATGAGAAGCGGATAGATCGTGCCCTCGGATATGTCCTCGAAGCCTTTGTTTTTCAGCGAGACCATTATCTCGTAACCGTACGTCGTCTTTTCGCTGATGATTTTCAGAATACAGCCCTCAAGCGTTCCGCGCATCAGCTGCGACCTGTCATAAAACATTTTTTCTCCTTCCGTGCGGTTTCATATCTACACTGCGGTACATAGTACCACTACATTGTACAACAAAGTAGCGTCGTTGTCAATATTTTATCCGAAATAATCTGAAATTTCCGTAACATTTTTTAAAAACGGCTCACACGCGGTTCACCTTCGCGGATAAGCCGTCTCACAGATGCGCGATTTCAGCGAATATCGGAGAGATTCAGAGCGCAGAGTGACGTTCGTCGGTTTCTTCGTTATGCAAAGTTTGAAAAAATCCTCTGCTCCTATTGACTTTGCGGCGCAAATGAGGTACAATATTGACTGTTCAGAATTGATTTGCAGTAACAATCAGCCGCAAACGGGATGCTGCGCAGTTAGTAGCGCGCCTGCTTGGGAGCGTGTGACCGCCTCATGAGCCGACCGCCGAAAGCTCTCAAAATCTCCGTTTTTCTCGCATTTCCTCGCTTTTCCGCCGCCGTGTGTTTCGGATAAAAACTTTTGAACACAGATTTGACCACTTACGGAAAAACCGCAAAAATTGAATATTTTTTTCTTTCGGGGTGTGGCGCAGTTGGTAGCGCGCGACGTTTGGGAGCATGCAGGCGGTTTCCGCTTCTTGATTTTTCAAATGCATGAAAACCTTTGTAAATACTGACTTTTTCGGGTGTTACCCTTTTCAAAAAAACACCGACAAAATGTTTTGACCACAGATTTGACCACTTACGGAAATTGACCTAAAATCGAATAAAAATCACACATCGGGGTGTGGCGCAGTTGGTAGCGCGCGACGTTTGGGACGTCGATGCCGCAGGTTCGAATCCTGTCACTCCGACCAAATTAGCACGGTTATTTTGATAGAATAATCGTGCTAATTTTTTGTTTTTACGGGGGTTTAAGGTCTTTGAACGGTCTTTTCCCGTACTTCACTCCCCCGGAACAATAGAAAATCGCCACTTTGGATAATTTTCCGCGGTGGCGATTTTTCGTTGTATGGATATTTCGTTGGATTTATGGGTAATCGTTATCTTTATGGGGTAATCGTTGGCTTTATGGGGTCTAAACGTTATCCTTGTGGTTAATCGTTGGATTATTGCGTATTGGCTTGTTTTGAATGCGTAGCGAGACACAACGAGTGATATACCTGTAATCCCCAGTAGTTGAATTAACACAGAAATCCAAAAATACTTTATGGAGTGTAAAAGAATTCTTTTTCTGATCATCAGTTACACTTTTTCTTGGATTGTGATGCGTAAACTTACCCAATTCTACCACCTTGATAATACAATGATTTGATGAATGAGAAAACAGCATTCGTCATTCACTCGAATTTGGAATGCTGTCTTTCTCTATTTCTGTTTGGTTTTACTTTTTCCCGAAAAAAGAAGCATATTTTTTCACACCTAATACATATTCTAGGCATTTTATAGCGGTGTTTCTCACGTGAATTTTTATGTCAATGTTATCGTCCATCAACTCTTCTAAAGAAAACCAATGGAACGTATGACTTTCGCCTTCTCCTGATACCGGATTTTTTGCCGTTGTAGTAGCGATATATATAAAGTCAAGATACTCTTCTTCGTGTCCTATGCCTTCATAATAAATCGCATACGGTGACGTCACCCGCTCAACGCGACCGATAGGATACGTATCCGAGTTCATATTAATAAGTTCTACATCCAAACCAGACTCTTCTTTTACCTACCTGATTGCGGTAATTCATTCGGTTCGAGATGACCACCTACCGGGAACCAGGTATTAAATTTTTTGTGCATATGCAGGGGGACTTTATCTTCGTGGATAACATATACTGTCGAAGTAAGGGATTTCTCATACAAAGGATGCTTTCGTTCTTCCGAAGGTACAAGTTGCTCCGTCGTAGTAACTGTTGTAATTAAAGGAGAGTTTTCAGTTTTTGTCCCCTGTTCCGCGTCTTGAGCAACAGCGGTTCCAGTCTCAAGCCAATCTAACGGCTTGTTCTTGAATAGTTGTTCTGCCATATATTGAATAACCTTTACGTTCACAGCATTTCCAAATTGCTTATATGCTTGATGATCGTTGGGATTGCAAATAAAGGTATCAGGAAAAGATTGCAACCTTGCTGCTTCCCTAGGGGTAACCATGTTTGTAATTATTCCTTGCTGGTTATGCTGTGCCTCATCCATCATTATTACATACAGATTTCCTTTGGTCTTGGCAACCATCCTATCAAGAGAAAACGAGTAGTTAAAAGAGCCCTCTACTTCGGGATATACACTTCGATAATATGCTGTGTTTTGTGCGCCGCTGATAAAAATCGGTCTAGTTGTAGTTCCGATTTCGTTAAGGTATTCTACATACAAATTAAGCAAAATCGCTGTTTTACCCGATCCAGCAGCCCCGGTTATGCGAATTATCTTCTTGCCCGAAGCAATTGCTTCCTTTACCTTTTTTACGGTTTCATGCTGTTCTTCGGTAAGAATAAAAGGCTCTTCTTTGGACACAATAGAATTCATTGCACGCACAATGTCCTTGGAAGGACAATACTCCGCTTCAAGCAATTCTTCAACACCGTCGATGATTGTCCCCGTAATAGTTTCGGCAACTTTAATAATTACATCACTTATGCGATTGGTGACAGTAATGTTTTGTGTTTGAGTGGGGCGAGGATTCTCCTCCTCTATACGAGCAATACCCCATTGAGAGCAATTCCTAATAAAAACATAAGGGTAAACTTCATACGATTGCCCAACATCCAAATAATCACAAAAACTCAATTTGTGCCTGCTTACCTGTACCTTGGGATGAAGTTCTTTTCCATCTTCACGATAAGCGGAAAAAGACAGTTGATTTATGTAAATATCGTTCCATTGTTTGGATTCAACGATGAACACTATCCTTTGGTTATTATTATCCAAACCCGCAAGCATCAAGTCAATTGCCATTCCTTCAGTCGGTAAGGAATATTCGATTGCAATCACAGTTTCACTGGGGAGTCTGTTAAGTTCGGGCGTGCGTTTAACATCGTCAATTAAAGTTTGCCACGATTGTATTTGAGATTCTTGTGCCATCGGATAAATCGTTTTTAATTGTAAAACGATTTCATGTGTGGATGTTTTATTAAAAGTATCGAGTGTTACTGCATATCCTTTCATATCGATCTCCTTAGTGGCTAAATAATTACGTCTACAATATCGCCAATATTGCATTGTAAGGCTATACAAATTCTAACAAGAACATCCATGCTTACTGGTTCGTTCTTCCCCATTTTTGCTATAGTGGACGTTGTTATATTAGCCTTTGCCATCAAATCTTTTTTTAACATACCCTTGTCAATTAACAGTTTCCATAGTTTGTTATAGGTAATTGGCATAGATAGCCTCCCACACATCCGTAAAGTTTAAACATATTATATCACACCACACACAACTACACAAGTGAAAAATTTAAATTTTCAAAGAAATATTCTGTATATAGAAAGGTATTCTTTGTTTTTGCAAAGTTTTACCACGACCATAAACAAGTTAAATAGAATAACCGAATAACCAAGGTACCAAAAACAGATCTTAAATAAATGAATTTCTTATTTCATCTAGTCTATTTTCAATTCTATAGTGGGACATATCTCTAATTTGTGAATATCCTCTTGTTTGAAAAATATTTTTGGCATCATCAAATCCAAAACCGAACATTTTATCATCCTTGTTAGGGTCTTTCTTTTGTTTGACTTCAGCCATAAAAATTGACATTTCTTTTTTAGTAAAAGCAAGCATTATAGTATCCCAGTTCGTACTATTTGCTTTGGCGGTTGCCGCATCGTCCGAACGTTTGGCATAAATACCTACAAGGATGTACCAGTTAGCGTTAGCCTGAATAGTAAAGCGGTTAAACCACAAGTAATACGGATATCCGTTTCCGGGCTTGTCGTTGTAGTATGTACGAGACATTTTCACCTGAATGGTATTCGTTGTATTACAGCCGTTACTGTGACGGTACAAAAGAAGATCAATTCCTTTCTCTTGTGCAGACGCCGGAATAAATACCGACGCATCTTTTATACGTTTTGATAAATAATCTGCAACGGCGAATTCGCCATACTGCATTGTAAAAATCGGCTCCATAGCACTCCCTCTATAAAAAATTACTCATGCAAAAATAAATTTATATCAATTTTGACCCAAGATCCCTTGATTTCTTTATGAGTTATCTTGCCGAACAGCAATTTCCCCGCATCCATCAGGCGTGAGAATACCACATTGTCTGCCTTGGGGACATACCCGATTTTCACACCGTTCACGGCTTTTATAACAATCGCTTTCTTGTCATAAGGGTTGTCCGGCTCACGGAAGAAATCAAGCCTATCATCAATATTCAAATGCTCGGCTAATTCTTCTATGCCTTCAATATGCGTTGTTCCCGCGACATAGGTGTCAAACAGGAAAATATCCTTCTCAAATGGCTTTGGAATCGTCAGTTGCCCGCCTTTGCCGTGAAGCAAACCGACGAGGTCATTTCCTTGGCTTTTAATAATATCGCTCATTATCTTTTCACCATCCCGTCTATCTTCTTTTTATAAAATTCCATGACGGCGGTCATTTCATCGATCCTTGATTGGAGTTCCTTCCGGCGTTCTTCCGTTTTTTCGGTGCTTTCCACAATGGGCTTGAGCGTGTACGGATATTCATTCTTTATCCCGGTGATACGCTCGTTTATAAGCTCTATCAGTTTCTCAAGCCGACTGATTTCGTCAATCAACACAGACATACCATCAGAACTCTTTTCAGGAAGTTTCGGCTCGGACACCATTTCGCTGATAATTTTCAACGAAGCAATATCGCCGTTTTCATATGCCTTGACGGCATTTTGAAACAACTGTATTTGTGCCGGAGAGGCATCGGGGTTCAAATCCGGGTGAAGTGCTTTCACAATAGTGCGATACAGTTTTTTGAACTCCTTTGTCTGCTCCTCGGTCATTTTCTCACCCTGGCTATGCTCCAAGGCAGCGTTCATCTTGTTTATCTGCTCATCAAGTTTACGCTGATATTCTTCAAATTCGTCATCCAGGGTTTCATCGATAACTTTCAAATCACCTTTTCCTGACGGTTGATTTTCGCTTGTATGAGTTCAATTTTACGATGCAAACGCCACATTTCGCATTCCATCTCAAACGCCTTATATTCGAGGCTTCCGAGCGAAAGCATATAAGCAGTTTCAATATTTTTGCATACGACATATTGGAGTTCGTCTCTCTCCAAGAGTAGCATTGAAAACTCAGTTCGGAGGCGTTCTACTTCTTTCAGCAGTTTTTCAAACTCCGGGAACATAATTATTGTATACTCTTCTGCCACGGATACTCCTCCTTTTCGTTAATCTCTATAAATCCACCGATAACCATCCCAATAGTGCTGTGCCTGCCCTTGTGAGTCGTGTAACTCATCAAACAAATCGAAGGCTACCAGCTTCGCAGTCGGCAGATCGGATATTTTCTTGCCATTATATTGCCAACGACACTCTCCTTGAAAAATCACGCCCCAACCACCATAACGACTTTTCATAATAGTTATGTACTCACCTTTATAGCGTAAGGTATAATTTCCTGTTGACGGCTTATATGTCCATTCGTGTTTCAGAAAATTTCGTTTTCGGTTAATTCGATTCTTCAAATTTCGTTCTTGTTCTTGGGGATAAACATAGTCATCGATCATTTTTGATGCACATACACATCCCACACGGATTTCGTTTTCATAGTCGGGGTGTTTCAAAATATGCACATAACGTATTTTTTCGTTGCCACACATCTCGCATTGTTCGTATTCGATTTCATCTCCAAAGATGCGATTTTCACCCAGGTCTTCCATTCCAATATAGCGCCAACCCTTGTGCGGAATATGTGTTTTATCCCAACGCATTATAAAACACCCCTTTCTTTTTAATTCATCCAATCTTCCGCAGTAACTCCAGTGCTATCATCATTAACGAAAAGTTCTGGTATATTGAAGCGGACATCATTCGCTTCTGTTTCGACACCAATATCACCGCAGGTAAAAATTGCGGGTTTGATTTTGATTTCACCGCTCGACTCATCGATGTATTTTGCCCGATGCGAAAGGATGAACTGTGACACTTCACGAGAAAAACCGCTCTGCTGCAACAGAATCGTTGCGCGATTCGTCGTACCGTATTCAACAAATTCATACCAGTCGTTATCAAAATGCTCGACACCGTGTACACGCTTGTATTCCATAGAGAATTTTCGGAAATAGTTAGCTAAGCTGAAAAGGATGACATTTTCAATGACGTCCAAGGTTTCAGCCATAACATAGTTGCGATGGGTCATATTCGTGTAATCATAATAAGAACACAGTTGATGTTTTCCGTTCCAGATGCCTTTATAGGGATTTTGCCGTTTGTGCCTTAAAGCAGAACTTATAATAACGCTCAATCCGTTACCACGAACCCATTGCATCAATACGGTAGCATACCATTCGAGAACACCACGGGGGCTACCGCTACTGTCGAGCCTTCCGAGGGTATTCTTTTCATATACATCCCATTTGAATATGGTTCTCAAACGAGCAAGAAACCGTACAAGAGAACCAAAATCGACTATATCGTTTACGCCCAAAGCGGGATATGCGAGATTACCCTTCTCAATAGCATCCGTAAGGTTTTCCCACTGGTCGTATGACAAAGTAATATCATCACTTGTGCGTTCATTCCCGAAATGACCAATAATGGCATCGGTAGCCTCAGTAGTTAACAAAGGAGCAAACGTCTCCGTTACCGTTGATGAATTCCCTTTTACAATGTCTCGCATAAGAATCAGGGCAATTTTTCTCATCAAGGCATAGTCTTCTTCTTTCTCGCCTTCCAGACAAGTTTTCATTGCCACATCACCCTGCGACAAGGCAGCAACTATGGCTCTGCGTTGCCTTTCACTTAATTTTCCGGTTACGGATAACTGTTGCTCCGGAATATCGTTATTCAGCAAGGACTCGTATTTTTTGCTGACATCTGTTCTCGAGTCCGCGTACGCAAGCAAAAAAACATTACCGTAAAGGTTATACTTGATTCGCCCAACACGACCGATAAGGTTTCTGAATTCGACCTCATTCATACCGATATTGCCATTCTTATAGCTCGTCACAAAAAGGTTGTCCGCGGGTAAATTTACGCCTTCGACCAAGGTGCTGGTACAGAAAATGGTACGAATCAAGCCCTCTTCAAAGCATCGTTCAATGCGCAGTCGTATACTTGCGGGGAGATAACCAACGTGATACGCGATACCTTTACGAATCAGCCCCGACAAAAAGCAATCTGTATGAACTTCATTCTGAATATCTTTTGCCAACGCATCAAGTTTCGGGTCATGGCGTTCTTGCGTTATCGTTTTAGCATACGCGGTTGCATAATCAACCACCTTGGTACGGGCGTTGCAGTAAACGATGTTTTGCTTATCTCGCCCAACGACCGAAATAATATCGCAAAGCTCCATTTCCTCTTTCATTTGATGTACCGGCTCAAGTTTATGAGAGTGGTCATTATGCGAGAAAATTCGTCCACCCACCATATCAACAAGATATTTGAACTGGCACACCGGAGCAAACTTGGAAGCCATCCTTCGGACATCCATCTGTCTAATACCGGGTATAAGATCGAGATATATTTCGGGATTAGGTATATTCGGCGATGCAAAAACAACAGTAGGATGGTTTTCACGCTTCATTACCAAGTTGATAACTTTATAGTAAAAAGCACTTCGTCCACCCCTGGAAGAGATTTTATGCGCCTCGTCAACAAAAAGGAACTCCAAAGCCAATGTCGGCATCGTGTTTAGAAGATGTAACAGGCGTTCCGGGGTCATTACGAATATGAAATTATGGTTTTGCTGCAAAACAATATCGCCTGCCGAAACTACAACACGATAGTTATGCTCCGTCATGCCCTTTTGAATATCGTTAAGAATGGAGCTACGAACCTCATTGATAAGAGCTTTCGTGGGTACGAGGATAGCAAAGTTCTGCTTCACCCCCGTTTCAATTTGTTGTTTGATGTAAGTCTGAACAACAAACGACTTACCCATCGACGTCGGTCCTGAATAGCTGAAGCAAAACTTTCCCAAGCCATCAAACACTTGTTTTTGCGCCGGGAAGAAATACTTGTTATTATCGCCGGGGATGCACAAACGCCCTTTATCAAAAGCATAATAAAGCTGATCCATTACGTCCGTGCTTACATACGACTTTACCGTTGTTTGCAATCCACGGTAATTTCCAATTGCTGAAAGAACCGAGCCGAGGAACTGTGAAACACGGGCATCCCCGGGGTACAGTATGTTCAGCAAAATGATAATTTCTTGCGCCCATATCTTATGCGAGTCAGCGTTCTCTGTGTATGCCGACTTGGAGAGTATATCCGCAAACCGCAGAGCCGAAGGAATATCAATCTCTCTTTCATCCAAAGTCAAAGAAAACAAGCGCAACGAATAGTTATACAGCAAATCTGCGTACAACTGATTCAAATAGTCGTTCTTTTCGATATCACGGTATATGGTTTCCGCAAGCGTTGCGTTACGAGGTATTCCCATTACAGACCACCCCCCGTATAGACTTCTTCCATTATTTGTGTTTTTTCGTTTGGTGCATCATTGAACGGCAATACATAGAAGAAGAATGAATATCCCTCAAGACCCAAATCTTGAATTTTCCGAACTATGTACGGCTTGATTTCTTCTATATCAGCCTTCATCTTTTCACGGACAGCCTCGCGGTACTGTTGGTTAGTCATTCCGTCGTGAGACAGCTTGATGGTATAACCAAGAAAAGCTCCAAACGCCATATCCGGTTTGTCCGTTCCGGGAGCTTTTGGAAAAATCAACGATTCCATGTACTTGGTAGTTTCGGCATCGTAAATATTATCGTAAATCGTGTTTTCAACCATCTGAAGTTCGTTTTCAGAGTTGTTTTTGATATGCACAACCCTTTCAAATGCACGGTCAATAGCTTCTGTCAAATCGCCGTCAATGCTTGATGCTCCAAAGACAAGTTGATGACACGGGAAAGCTCCGTCTACAGTTGAAAGCAGGTGTACTCCGTCGCACTTACTGATAGTCTTACGGGGCAAATTGACAATCTCAATTTTGCTCATTATTTTGGGAGCCCCCAATTCCTGCTCAAGGAAAAAGTACAACAACATCTCTCCCAGGGTGCTACCGGAAGAGGTAATGCCTTCTCTATTCGCATTTATCAATTGCATAAAGCCCACAAAAGTTGCTGTATCACCGTGTCCCGATTCTTCCAACGAAGCAATCTTTGCGCGAGACAACACATATTTTCCAAGATTATCAGACAGATACTTTTTAAGGTCACGGAACTTAAATTCAAAGTTATTCACGTTAACCGAATAAAAGTGTGCGTGAGACGGGTTGGACAATCCCACTACAACACCTTCGGTTATTTTTTCAAAGGTGCGCGAAAAATCTGCACTCTTGATTGTCTTTTTTAATGGTATCAGTTTTTGAGTTTGCACCGTCTCAAAATAAACCTCTTCCGTACTGCTATCAAAAGAAGCGAGGAAATCAGAGCCCACCTCTTTCATTGCACCTGCGCATTCTTTATTCGATACGCATACGATTGCATAATACAGAATTTGAGCAATCAGTTCGTTAAAAGTAAAAGTCGAGAGAGAAATAATATTTTTCTTCTCGTAACCGGGAGTAATGCCGACAACGGTATCGTCTCCAATAGTCGTATCCTCTCGCAGAATCGCTTTAATTGCCCTTACAATCGACTTGTGCTTTTCTTGCTTAATAAGAGGAAATAGACCCGTAGTAATTTTATCGGCAGCTTCGTCTATTGACATCACTTTCGCATTATCGATTAACCCCGCCGGAACATTATCGTGTCCATTTTTTAGATGCGATACGGTGGAAACGTCGTATGAATTCAAATCTGTGTTGAACGCAGAAAACATAGCCCCGCAGATTTGATACTGCTTGGCTTGTGAAGTTTTAGCTTGATACAGCAAATTCAAAATTGTTCCAAAGCACAGACGTTTCATACGGATAATCACCACCTTCTTTTAAATAATTTCTACGATATCCCCGATATCACATTTTAAGACTTGGCAAATGCGAATAAGAACTTCCATACTCACGGGCTCGTTCTTCCCCATCTTTGCCATTGTAGACGGAGAAATTTTCGCTTCCGCCATCAAGTCTTTTTTCATCATATTTTTATCAATTAACAATTTCCACAGTTTGTTATAACTTATCGGCATATAACCGCCTCCCATAATAATGAAATTGTGTACGTGTATATTATATCACAGAAAAACTAATAGCACAAGATGTAAATATAATTTTTCAAAATAAATTTACACAATTAGAGATGTAAACTACGACTTATCGAAGTTCGGAGTCCGTCTCTTTTTTTATTTTCAAACTCCCACAAGTCCCCCACAAAACTCCCACAAGCTGTCCATATCTTTCTGCGTTGCATTCGTGTACAATATAATCAGCAAGGCGGACAACCCCTTGCAAATATAATCCAGTCTTCTGTGCGCACAAAGGACGGATGGGTTTCAAAGAGATATTTCAGCATCAATAAAAGATGCTGAACCCTCGAAGTACTCACCCGTATTTTGTCACACACAAATTTCGGTCGGTGTACTTCGGTGCATCGACCTTTTTGTTTCCCACCGTCCGGCAAGACGGAACAGGAGACAATCATGGAAAATCAAAGACAATCAGAAAGCAAAAAGTATTATATCCCCCTTCCCAAGACCGAAAGCGCCCCCACCGGGTACATCGAATTCTATCGTGATTTTCAGTTTGTGGAAGTCAGCGAAGAGGTCTACCGCACCTACTATCAGCCTATTTGGAGAACCTGGAAAGAAACACACAAGCATGGAGCTTGCCGTGGTACTGAGTGGAAGCGATGCCTCGGTGATTGTGCCACCTGTACTCGCTATCAGCGCGGTTCACACATCCTTTCTCTCGACATTGTTGTTGATGAAGACGAATGCACCACCGTTGCCGATACACTAATCGACCCGGAACCCCTTATTGATGAAGTTCTCGCACAAAATGCTGTTCTTGAGGAACTCCTCGATGCTCTTCAAGAACTCGACCCGGACGGCAGACGTATCGGTGAACTTCTGCTTGAGGGCAAAACCAAGGTGGAAATCTCAAGCATTCTCGGCATTGCCCGCACTACATACAATTACCGCTTCGATAAGCTTCGCAAAGCCCTCGCTGAACGCCTGAAAAAATAATTTTCACTTTTCCTCGATTTTTTCGTCATTTGACCTTTCAATTTTCCAACTGGGGGGTGGAAGGCACAACAGCCTACCAAATCCACCCCGAAGGAGGACACGCTATGAACGGTCCCAACAAAACGGACACAATCGAGCGAGATGAGGAACTCATCGGTATTCTCTTCGCAATCTCGGTCGTGTCCAAGAGGCTGGCAAGAAGCCTTCAACGTCTTGCGGAATACGAAAAAGGAGGAAATGCCACAGATGGGAAAGATGTCGGAACTCTCTCTGCTTCTCGATGAATACCGCGAGGCAAACCGCCGAGCTTCGGAACTCGCTGATGAGATCTGCGCTATGCTTTCCGGCAATGAACCGCCTGCCCACGAGCAAGTAGAGGAAAAGAAGCCCCTCACGCTTGAAGAGGTACGTGCCGTTCTTGCCAACAAGTCCAAGGATGGGTTCACCGAACAAATACGTGGTCTTCTGAAAAAGCACGGTTCGGATAGGCTTTCGGGTATCGACCCGGTAAACTATCAAGCCCTGCTTGAAGATGTGGAGGGACTCACA
>OLIT01002780.1_pt1 | contig 11998 bp, 8 predicted proteins | sample 1601341 | NCBI WGS metagenome assembly OLIT01 (sample SAMEA2452121, study PRJEB22498) | human gut metagenome | biome: human feces; feature: human gut; material: feces | place: Australia | collected 2012
GTGTGGTGTAAATCGTAAAGTTTGACTACCCTTTAAAATTGCACCATACTCAAACCCTGCTCAATCAACGCGTATTGACTGCGGGGTTTGACTACCCTTTAAAATTGCACCATACTCAAACATTCGGTCACATGTGAAGGCAAGTTTGCTGGTTTGACTACCCTTTAAAATTGCACCATACTCAAACATGAAAGAAGACGTAACCCTCAAGACGATAGTTTGACTACCCTTTAAAATTGCACCATACTCAAACTTATCGCTCCCTTCAAAATAAGATATGCGGGTTTGACTACCCTTTAAAATTGCACCATACTCAAACGATGTATGGCATTTTGGCGATAATTATTCGGTTTGACTACCCTTTAAAATTGCACCATACTCAAACCTCTTATCAACAAGGTGTACCTCGTTTGTTGTTTGACTACCCTTTAAAATTGCACCATACTCAAACTCGTACTGCCGTTCAAGGGGAATGTTGGAAGTTTGACTACCCTTTAAAATTGCACCATACTCAAACTGAGAATGGTGACGTTTACACTTTTTCCGCGTTTGACTACCCTTTAAAATTGCACCATACTCAAACAATGATTGGAGTGTCAATAATTATTTTGGAGTTTGACTACCCTTTAAAATTGCACCATACTCAAACGAGTTGACGGCACTTTGTTCGGCGACACAAGTTTGACTACCCTTTAAAATTGCACCATACTCAAACAGATTCGATGATTGATTTTATTTTGAGTAAGTTTGACTACCCTTTAAAATTGCACCATACTCAAACCCCTCTCCAGAACGCTGAGGTGACGAAGACGTTTGACTACCCTTTAAAATTGCACCATACTCAAACCTGATTTTGAAACCCTTGACGAGCTGCGCGGTTTGACTACCCTTTAAAATTGCACCATACTCAAACCTTATCCGCTATCGCGGAAAAAGTATACACGTTTGACTACCCTTTAAAATTGCACCATACTCAAACCGTTCGTCTCGTTCTAATGATAGACGCTATGTTTGACTACCCTTTAAAATTGCACCATACTCAAACTAACAGCATGGTTGGGACGTGCGCAGGACGGTTTGACTACCCTTTAAAATTGCACCATACTCAAACGGAATTTGCCGCCACAGAACTACCCGCTAAGTTTGACTACCCTTTAAAATTGCACCATACTCAAACATAAACGTAGTGGCATGGCGGACGCTTGCTGTTTGACTACCCTTTAAAATTGCACCATACTCAAACGTTTTCAGGTCGTGTGGTGTAAATCGTAAAGTTTGACTACCCTTTAAAATTGCACCATACTCAAACTATTAACCAGTCCAAAACAGGCAAACAAAAGTTTGACTACCCTTTAAAATTGCACCATACTCAAACTTTTTGCAAACATGTTGGGAAAATATGTAAGTTTGACTACCCTTTAAAATTGCACCATACTCAAACATAACTACCGCAAATCCTTCTATACCGAACGTTTGACTACCCTTTAAAATTGCACCATACTCAAACGCTTTATCTCGCCATACCGTGCAGCGGAAAGTTTGACTACCCTTTAAAATTGCACCATACTCAAACAGTCATGTCATTAATCACGCCTTCAAAAGTGTTTGACTACCCTTTAAAATTGCACCATACTCAAACACGAATCTAGCTTTGCTTTCAAAGTTGATTGTTTGACTACCCTTTAAAATTGCACCATACTCAAACTAGCTTCTTCATCGTCAAGCCAATCCTCAGGTTTGACTACCCTTTAAAATTGCACCATACTCAAACTGCATAGTGAAAATCAAAATAATGTATTTGGTTTGACTACCCTTTAAAATTGCACCATACTCAAACGATAGTGCTGTTTATAAGCGACCTGTCGTAGTTTGACTACCCTTTAAAATTGCACCATACTCAAACAAGTTATACTTTCCACAGGAAATGCCATTTGTTTGACTACCCTTTAAAATTGCACCATACTCAAACTAATAGAAACCTACGAATGCTCGGATTTTGGTTTGACTACCCTTTAAAATTGCACCATACTCAAACCCAGGAAGAGGGTTAGCCAGGTATTTTCAGGTTTGACTACCCTTTAAAATTGCACCATACTCAAACTAACTTGTTTTTTGTGGTATAATGATTGTAGTTTGACTACCCTTTAAAATTGCACCATACTCAAACGGTAAGCTCTCGGGCGGCGTTTCCGCGTCCGTTTGACTACCCTTTAAAATTGCACCATACTCAAACCTACGACAAGAGAATACCGGCAAACGCCAAGTTTGACTACCCTTTAAAATTGCACCATACTCAAACGGTATGTCCTCAATTATCGCGCCGTCCGTTGTTTGACTACCCTTTAAAATTGCACCATACTCAAACTAGTTTGTTGTTACGATAAGCGCCACGCCGGTTTGACTACCCTTTAAAATTGCACCATACTCAAACGAGGACGTTACGGCGCTGGCGCTGGATATGGTTTGACTACCCTTTAAAATTGCACCATACTCAAACCTCAAACCTCAAATCAGAGTATTTTTACGCACCACACGCATCAATTCAAAGGACAGAATGCAATTATTTATATTATAGCATAAAATCTTATTCAGACAATGATTTCGCACAAATCTTTGTCAATCAAAGTGACAAATTCTTCGTCTGTTTTATTTTTCAAAGTATTTTCCAAAAGAAAGAGACAAACATCCTCCAGCTGCGCCTCATAGTAAAGACTTTTCAAATCCTTTTCGTTTAAAAAGTTTTTTAGATTGAAGAAGGCAAAACATTTTATCCCCAAAATCCGCGCATTAAAATGAATAAAAGAAACTATAGACTCCAACAAACTTTCCTTTTCATCCTTCCAGCGCACTCCGTATGCTTTTAAAAGCTGAGTCAAACTGCTTTCCGTATCAAAATCTATCGGAAAATCCGTTTCTCCGTTCAGTTTTTCAAAAAAAGCATAAATCTTCTCAACAAGTTCCGAATACTCGACGGCAAAGTTGTTTTCGGCAATTTGCACCAAACAATTTAACAATCCGTCCCGCGCGCGTTTGTCTCCCAAATCAAAATTGAAAAAATCATACAGCAATTTTACGTCTTTGACTAAGGATAGTTTGGTATCGCCGTCAAAAAGAACAAAGTTTCCCGAATTGCCTTTGGATTGCAGTGCAAATTCTTTGCAAAAATCGAAAAACTTGTTTTCGTTTTCCACTACAAGGACATTGACTACGGCAGGCGTCAGCTCCAACGGCTTTTCCAAGTCAAAATGAGACAGAATCACAGAACCACCAACCTTTCGGCGGTGTCTACAACCGTCGATTGTTTCTTTCCGAGAACAAATTCCATATTTTCAAATTGTCTTTCGGTAACGGTAAGCATCTGAATCAGCCCTTTGCCCGTTTTGAGTTTTCTTACTGTTTCTTTTATCACGTTTGCGGCGGTGTTGTTCAGTATTATTTTGGAATAAACGGATTCCTGCATCATGAAAAAACCGTTTTTCAAAAGCGCGGCGCGAAACCTTCTGTAATCGCGTCGTTCCTCCGCCGTTTCCGTAGGCAAATCAAAAAAAACCACTACCCGCATAAACCTAAAACTCATATTCCTTTATTTTTGACGTATCCCCGTCTTCCAACGCGTTGAAAACGCTCTTGGCATATATAGCGATTGCATCGTTTACAACAAAATATTTGTCGTCTATCTTTATTTCTCTGTTGAGAATATCGCAAAGGTATCGTTTGAAATCCGGCGTAAGTTGGCAATTATCCTTTCCGAATACCGCTTTGTCCACAATCACCCTGAAAGGCTCCACCAAATCACAGCTCAGATTGAATTGATTGAACTCGCTTTTGTGCGCCAATCCGAGCTGTGTATTGAAACCCAATCCCGCGATTTCCCTGTTGAACGCAGACAGCAAAATGGTATATCCATAGTTCAACGCCCCGTTCAGAAAGGTTTTGTCTCCTCTTTTAAAGCTCAATCCGAACAATGCGTCGAAGTATACCTTTGCCGCGTGTCCTTCACGGTTGGTTCTGTCATTCAATTCGGTACCGTCGACATAACTTTTCAAAAGCTCGCTCTGAGGACAGCAAAGTTCGGAAAGAAATTCCATCTGCTTTTTTATTTTCATACGTACAATCGCCGTCCACACCGCGCTTTTATGTTCTTCTTTCCAATTGAGCTGCCGCCGCAAAACTCCGCTGCAATCATGTCTTCCGTAAAGCGGCAACAGCTGTGAAACCGGATTGTGATTTTCGTCGCAAAACAAAACGTTGACTTTGTTTTTTATTAACTCGCTCAACAAAGCTGCCGTCAAAGAAACCGCGGTAGACTCCACCACAAGCGAGGATATCTCGTTAAGAAACAACTTTTTGACTTCTTCGCCGCGACAGACGAGATATCCCAGCTTGTATTCCAACTTGCAACGCCCCCTTACCACTACAACCCGCCAGCTCATAGGAACCGCTTGAAGTCCACGACTTTGCAAAAATAGCCGGTAGGCGAACAGGATATCATTTTAACGTCGGAGTCTTGTATTAATTTACTGATACGATTCTTCCCGGCATTTTCAGCGCCGCCGATAAGCTTGATATTGCTCGTCATACTGTTGCATTGCATAAATTTCAATATTTCCATCAGCACAAACAATTGGTCTTTCAATTCCAAAGCCTCGAATTTGTCTCTGCCTTTTTCAAGATTTTCTATCTGACCTTTTATGGACAGTCCCGCATATATTTTTCCGCCCAACTTTTCAGTAAACAAATCGTACAAAGCAAGATTTTGCTCTTTGCTGATTTCTTCTTCTCTGACGGGTAAATCTTTATATTTTTTAACGTCCCGAAAATGATTTGAGATTTTTTTGAGCTCCTTTGCGCTCCCGTTGTCCAGCCAAAGCTGATTGGCGTTGCAAAGTTCCAATCTGTCGCCTGTTCTTCCGCGAATCCAGGCGTAAGAGCCGTTGATTTTGAATAATGTGTTCAATTTTATTTTTTCTATGAGTATTTCAGGCTCTTTGAGTCCCAACTCTTTTTCGCAATACTTCAACTTATCTTCCGCAGTGCGGAAATTTTTATCCGCAAGCACAGTCACGCATTCCAGAGAAAGCAAAGTCTTGTCCTTTTTCTTTTTGTCCCTGCTCTTTACCAGCATAAAATAGGCTGTTGTCTCTTTGTCGTATCCGCCGTATTTCGACGTGTCATTAAGCGGCCCATTCCCCTTTATTGGCGCAAGTTTGTCGTTTTTTCCTGCGGGACAAATGGTAACTTTGTAAAACTGCCCTTTTTCCGTTTTGGAAAATCTCACTACGCGGCAAGTGTTTTTCTCGGCAACAGAACGTATTCTGTTTTCGTCTCCCGCTTTCCAGGCATTTGTGATATCAAAATCATAAAGGCGTTTTAAATCATAATTGCCCGTACCGTTATTCCGTAAAAAAACTGCGGCATTATGGTTGAATTTGGTATTGAACACATTGCCCACCACGATATTGAAATAAGCGTCCTTTGCGTGGTGCAAATCGTTCAGTTCTCTTATCTTCACGAATTTCAGCCTGTTTTTGAATTCGTTTACGTTGACGGCTTTGGAATAAACTATTTCCGATTCGGGCAGCATCCGTTTCAAAAGCTGAATTGCGGCTTTGGCGCTTTGACTTGTGGCGACAAGCTGAGCGTTGATAAAATCGCCGCATTCTTCTTCCGTCAAAGGCGTGCTTCGCGTAAGTCTGTAAAATTTCTCTTCGCTGATAAGTTTCTTATCTTTGAGTTGACGCCATAAACCCTCCATCTTGTTCCTGATTTCGGCAGGCAAAGGATATATGTCCTGTTTCACTCCTTGATTGATTTTCTTTCTTGTGAGGACGCGATTGTCCAAGCTGTCGTCTTTGATTTTGGAGCGCGGATAAATATGGTCTATGTCATAAATTTCTGTCTTGGACAAATCGTCTAATTCTATTTTTTCACCCGTATAAGCGTCTTTTCCCATTTGCGTGAAATAGAAAAACAATTTGTCTTCGTCGCTGTTGAACTTTGAATCCTCTGTTTCCTCAATTTTTTTAATCAACTCTTTTTCGTTGCGCAGATTTTTTCTGTAAACATCCAGCAACCTCTGTTTTCGAGATACCGTGCGTTGCCCCTTGCGCGCTCCGTCGGGCTTTTCGCGCGTTGTTTCTACAAATATCTTTTTGGGAGAATACCCCTGCACTTTCTTGATTTCACTGACGATTTTCAACGCGCTCCAAATCGACCGCTTGACTGCGGGCGAACAATACAGCTCCTCCACCGCGCGGTAAGTCACCTTTTTATCCTCAACGCTTTCGGAATTGGCAAGGTCTATCGCTCTTTTGTAATTGTGTCTATTTGAAAGCAGCTCCATAAAGTTTTCCGTATCCGTCCGCATTTTTTCGATAGTAGATACGTTTCCCACCTCGCCTTCGGAGTCGGTTTCAAATATTCCGTCAAGCAGTTTTTTGGAAAGTCTGCCCCATTTCGTATAATTGAGCGCCTTCAAACCTTTGATTTCTTCATCGCTCAAAACGGTTCCGTAGTTGCTTTTGATTAGCTTTTCCAATCTCTTTTTATCGGATATTACGGTTATCCATAAAATGATTTCCTCGCACATATCCCTGTAAAGGTCGGCTTTGTCTCTGATAATCCTTTTGAAATCTATGTAAGAAGACAAAGAGTTTTTGAAATCTCCGTCCGTACCGGAAAAAACGTCCTGAGCCTTGCTTCCCTCGGGCAGCAAACCATTTTTTACTAGCTGTTCGCAGCACTTTTTGAGCGTAAGTTTTTTGTTTGTTTTCGCATAATCCAATAGAATATTTTTTACGCGCAAATCCTTTGTTCCGTTGACTTTCAGATTGTTCAATTCATTCAGAAACGCATATTCGCTGTACAAAAAAGACGACGCGGGCAGCACCTTTTCGCCCGTAAGGTACGTGCAGAAATTTGTCATGCGCTCGATGAATTTCTGTTCGGAGGCGTCCTTGTCCACGACGTCGTCAAAGTTCCAAGGCGTAATTTTTTGCGTACTTAACCCCTCCTTTTTTATCATCCAGCTGAAGCCGGTTTCTTTGTCGGTGAACGGTCCCACATAATAAGGCACGCGGAATTTCATGAGCGAAATTATTTTTTCGCTCACCGTCATCTCGCAGTTTTCGTCCTTTTGTTTTAAAAAAGGAAAATAATTTTCGGCGTTGGCAAGTATCGCCTTCAACTCCGCCAGATGCACCTGATAAGGTATGTCGCAGTTTTCCGCAGAAATCTGTTTGGGCAAAAATACTCCCTCGTCTATCTTTGCCAGTATACTTTCGTCTTTAATGCCGATCTCTTTTTTAAGAAAAGCGTAAAACTCTTCTTTTTTGCATTTTGCAAACCCTTTTCCCTTGTCCATGCCTATGTAAGCGGCATAATTGTTGACTTTTTTGTCGTCTTTTTCATTCTCGTCCGCGCCCGACGTATTTTTATTGACCTTTTTTGCCTGACGGCGAAAAACAAGCGCGTACTTTTCCGGACAATTTTCACGGACATATTTTTTCAGCTCGGACAAATCTCTGCGGTGGGTTTCGTAAGTTTCCGTTTTTGCTTGGGAAATAAACTCCTTTCCGTGCAGAATATTGCACAGGCTTGCAATTGACTGTACTTTTTTAAGAGTCTCCAAAAAATCCGCTTCGTCGTCGTCCAGCGCCATTTTCGCCTTTGCAAAATCTTCTTCAAAAGAACTGTTTGCTAACGACATTTTTTTAATATCCTGAAAGTCTCTGTCTTCTCCAAACATCTTTGACAGCGAAAATTCAAGCCCGACAACGGCGTTTAAGGCTTCGCCAAGCAACTTGTTTTTTGAATTCCCCGACAATTTGAGTATTTTTTCTTTTCTTTCCCTTTTTGCCAAATCAACATTGCAAAGCGTTTCAAATATTTCGGGTATCTTTTCTCTATCCAATTTCGCTCCGTCGTTCTCTCTCAGAAAACGGTTTATTTTTTCAAATTCGCCGCTGACGTCCGACGCGTCGTTGACCTTAAAATCCTGTTCCCCGAATAAAAAATGACCTCTGTTTTTCAAAATGTGATGCACGGCAAGATAAAGCAGGCGTACGTCTTTTATTTCCTGCGTTCTCAAAGCGTTTCTCAAATGAAAAATCGTAGGATAATTTTTATAGTACTCCTTGTCTCCGAAGTCCTTGTCGTTGAACAAAAGAAATTTTCCCCGCGCAATTTCAGGCTTGTCCTCATCAAGATATTTGCTGTTTTCAAGTCTGTAAAAAAATCCGAAATCCTTTGCGCTTATTTCGCTGTCAAACAATTCCTGCAAAAGGTTAAGACGGTGCCTTACCCTTGCAAGGCGTCTGCGATTCGTTCTGGAAGCGCGGCGACCTTGCGCGGTTTTCGCTTCGTCGAATAAATAAACGCCCCAATAATCCTGTCCGCGTTTTTTAACGAGATTGTAGTCGACGTCGGTAACCGCCCAACCTACAGATTCCGTTCCCATATCCAAACCTATGTAATAATCTTGTTTCATATTGCTTGACACTCCTTGTCTTTAGGTATATAATAATATCAATCAAAGGCTTGACTACCCTTTGAAGTTGCACCATTAGTTCAAATAAAGTTTTTCCAAGACGCCGTTTTTACGGTTACGCACGAGGTGCGTTCGACTCTTTCTTTATGAAAGAGTTTTTTATTTGCGCAAATTATTCTTTAAAATTTAATTAGAACTATTATCCCATTTTAAAGCTTAAAAGTCAAGTTTTCAACCACAATACTTTCTCCAAAACAACAAATGTCTGTCGGACATTATTCGACAGACATTTATGTTTTTCCGCATTTTTTTACATTTGAAATCAATTTAAAACAGCAATTGAAATAATTCTAAATAACTTTTTTTGATTTGAATCGCGAACGCTTTTTACGCCGCAAGCTCGATGCGGTTGTCACTCCACGTTGTCAAACTCCACTCCGCCGATGACGACGGTGTCGCCGTCCTTCATTCCCGCCTTTTTGAGTGCGGCGAAAACCCCTTTGTTCTTCAAAGTTTTCTGCATATAGCGCAAACTGTCGTAGTCGTCGAGCAGCACCTTGCGGGCGAGACTGTCAACAAGAGCTCCGACAACCTCGAAGCTTCCGTCGTCGTTGACAACAATCTCGAAGCTGTCCCCGTCGTTTCTTTCATATACAAAAGGCTCGAATTCCAACGGAGCGACGGGAGGAATTTCTTTCAGGGCGCGCGAAACGTATTCGAGAAGCGACCTGACGCCCTCCCGACTCATTGCCGATACGGGAAAAACCTCGCAAACGTCCTTGAATCTCCGTTTGAAAGACTGCAAATTTTCTTCCGCGCAGGGCAAATCCATTTTGTTTGCCGCAACAACCTGTTTAAGCTTGGTCAAATCCTTGCTGTAAATTTCAAGCTCCTTGTTTATAAGCAAAAAATCCTCCTCGGGATTTCTGCCCTCGCTTCCGCTCATATCGACGACGTGCACAAGCATTCGGGTGCGTTCTATGTGTCTCAAAAACTCGAAGCCCAGTCCCGCTCCGCTGCCCGCGCCCTCAATCAGTCCGGGTATGTCGGCAACCACAAAGCTGTCCTCAAACACGTTGACCACGCCGAGATTGGGGTTTAACGTCGTGAAATGATAATTGGCAATTTTCGGACGTGCCGCCGAAATCACCGACAGCAAGGTGCTTTTTCCCACATTCGGGAAGCCCACCAGTCCCACGTCGGCAATGGTTTTAAGCTCCAGCTCGATTTCCTTTTCCTCCGTTTTGCCCCCGTGTTGGCTAAATGACGGCGCCTGACGGCGGCTTGTCGCAAATTTTCTGTTTCCCCTGCCGCCTTCGCCCCCGCGCATAACGACGAAAGTCTGTCCGTCCTCGAACATATCCGCCATGATTCTGCCCGTTTCCCTGTCGCGCACAACCGTGCCCACGGGCACGAAAATTTTAAGGTCCTGCCCCTGCTTGCCATAGCAGTTCTGCCCCGCGCCGTTTTCGCCGTTCTGCGCGCGGTAATGTTTTTTGTAATAAAATTCGCTCAGCGTGTTTACGCTTGAACTCGCCACAAAAACCACGTCGCCGCCCTTGCCGCCGTCGCCGCCGTCGGGACCGCCGTTTGGCACGTATTTTTCGGTGTGAAAAGACACGGCGCCGTTGCCGCCGTCGCCGGATTTTATGAATATCCTTACCTTATCCGCAAACAATTCAATTTTTCTCCTTGGATTTTTCTAAACAGCCCGATTGAAAATATTCGCACAGAGCTTTCAGCCTGCAACGGGCGCAGTCGGGACGCTGCGACTTGCATACATATCTTCCGTGCAAAAGCAAGTAATGGTGACTGTCCGACCACAGCTCTTTGTCTATTGCTTGGCAAAGCTGTTTTTCGGTGTCGAGCACGTTTTTGGCATGAGCCAGCCCGAGCCTGTTGGCAACTCTGAAAACGTGCGTGTCCACCGCTATGGCTTGTCCGCCGAAGCCTACGGCATAAACTACGTTGGCGGTCTTGCGCCCGACGCCCGAAAGAGTCCTCAATTGTTCGAGATTGTCGGGCACCTGTCCGCCGAATCTTTCAATCAAATCCCGCGACATTTCCTTGATAAATCTTGCTTTGTTTTTGTAAAATCCGCAGGAATATATAAGTTTTTCAAGCTTTTCGTCGGGCAAATCTGCCATTTTTTGAGGCGTATCCGCTTCGGCGAACAACAAAGGCGTCACCTGATTGACTCTTTTGTCGGTGCATTGTGCAGACAAAATCACAGCCACCAGCAGCTGATACGGATTTTTGAATACGAGTTCGCTTTTGGGTGAAGGAAATTCTTCCGCAAGTATATCGAGAATTTCTTTGGTTTTCTGTTCCATACGACAATTATATATCAAAGCGTTGTATTTAACAAGCGTTTTTGACTTTCACTGCCCGAACTCAGACGGCGCGCGCCGCTCTCGAAGCATTCAGGCGCGCACGACCACCGTTCTTCCGTTTATTTCCGTCACAGCAAAAAAGCCCGAAAAGCTTGAGTAGCTTTTAGCCGTTGCCGCAACGATATTTTTATCCTGCGGCAAAAATTTTATACTCAGACCGCAGCCCACGTTTGCCGCCTGAGGCGTGCTTGTTATGGCGCAGTTTACTCCTCTTTCGATTAGTCTGTTGTATGCGCTCGTCGTTGCGCTGCGCGACCTGAAGGTTGCTATCAAGTATGTCATAAAAACCTCTCCTTTTTCATTATGTAAGGATTAAATTCAAATCGCGCTTAATATAATTTCTTATAGCGGTCGGGCGGAAAAAACATCCGTATAATAATATACTTTTCCGCCGCCGAAAATGTGAAAGGAGCTTTTTGGCATGATTTATTTCGACAACGCCGCAACAACCTTTTTCAAGCCGCCGCAGGTTATAGACTGCGTTCTCGACAGTCTGAAAAATCCGGCAAACGCAAACAGAGGCGGGCACAGTCTTTCGGTCGCGGCAACCGCGAAAATAACCGAAGTACGCAACAAGGTGGCACGCATGGTCAACCTCTCCGACCCGCTCAACGTCGCTTTCAGTCAGAACTGCACATCGGCTTTGAATCTCGCCATTTTGGGGAGCGTAAAACGACGCGGCTTTCACGTAATCACGAGCGTACACGAACACAATTCCGTGCTGCGTCCTCTTTTCGAGTTGAGGCAGCGCGGCATAATTTCCCTTTCCGTGCTTGCGCCCGACAGAGAAAACCGTCTGACGGCGCAGGCCGTTCAAAATGCCTTCAACAAGGATACGCGGCTGGTTGTTTTAAGCCACGTAAGCAACGTGGTCGGTTTCGTAAACGACGTCGCTTCAATCGGAGACCTGTGCAGGCGGGCGGGCGTAACTTTTATCGTGGACGCGGCGCAATCCGCAGGCTACACCGAAATAGATATGCAGCGGATGAAAATCGACCTGTTGGCTTTCCCGGCGCACAAGGGACTGCACGGCATTCAGGGCTGCGGCTGCCTTTGCTTCAATGAGGAAAGCAAGCCCAAGCCCATTATTTTCGGCGGAACCGGCTCGCAAAGCATT
>OLIT01002785.1_pt1 | contig 11983 bp, 8 predicted proteins | sample 1601341 | NCBI WGS metagenome assembly OLIT01 (sample SAMEA2452121, study PRJEB22498) | human gut metagenome | biome: human feces; feature: human gut; material: feces | place: Australia | collected 2012
TGGCAATCAGTTTTCGTTGTTCCTCAAAGTTTTCCTTTATCATTGCTTTGAGTATTTCAATATCATTGCTGTTCTCTTCCATACAAATATTACTTTGTTCCAATGGGTTATTTATCTTTCTTCGGTTGCAAAGTTTTCAAAAATGGACATGAAAAAATAGGGCTGACGGTAACCGCCAGCCCCATATTTTCTTTGTAATGCACTTAGTATCAATGGCATTTTCAGGATGTTTTTTACACATATTATTGAAGAATAGGGTTATGCCCATTAAATATGGGCTCTGGATTCCTGGTTCTTACAATGAAAAAAGTATTCGCCGAAAAGGGGGAAAAGCAATAAAAAACTCCTGATAAATTGTATGTTCGGGCAAAATGTAGTAAATTTGTATATACATAAAAAGGATAAGGAATGACCATATTTGATGAATATAAGACGTACACGGGCGATTCCTCCATCTCCCCTTCATTACTTTGGGAATATGATTTGTCCCATTTTGATTGGTGGAAATCAAGGAAGATTGTGGTTCAGCGTATCATTGAGAGAGGATGGCTGAAAGATTTTTATGCCGCATTCAAATTGTATGGTGGCATAGAAGGATTCAGAGAAATAATAAAAGAAGTTCCCAGCCTATCGGCACGGGACATGAATTTTGTTTGTATCGTCTTTGATCTTAAAAAAGAGGATTTGAAATGTTACACACGGAAACTGTTGCGGGATCAACTCTTGGGCTCTTGAAGAAGCTGGAGGCTGAAAATGTCATGTCAGATTTTAATCTGGCAGGTGGAACCTCTTTAGCCCTGTATTTAGGTCATAGGGTCAGCGTAGACTTGGACCTTTTCACGCCGAAACCTTTTGATGCCACAGAACTGGAAACATTTCTCCGGGATAAATATGGCTTTCGTTCTGATTTCATGGAAAAGAATACATTGAAGGGGACCATAGATGGTGTTAAGATAGACTGTATTACTCACTCTTATGATTATCTTGAGAAGCCTTATACCGAATCCGGAATAAGATTGTATAGCATGGAGGATATCATCGCTATGAAACTTTCCGCTATCGCCGACAATGGTTCACGGCTGAAAGATTTCATTGATATAGCTTTTCTTTCCGCCCGCTTCCCTTTCGGCTCGATGTTGAGATTATATGAACGCAAGTTTCCCGGATCGAATGTCATCAGACCTTTCAAGGCCATTACTTACTTTGATGACATAGACTTTGAAGAGGATATTGTTATGCTAAACTGTAAATTCGATTGGAAACTTATTGAAAAAAGATTGGTTGACATGACCAAAATTCAAGATAAAGTTTTTGAGTCTTTTCCGCTTCCCCGAAAGGAACAGAAACCTCAGTCAGTGGTAAAAAAGGATATCCACAAACGAGGTTTAAAAAGATAAATATTCAGACACAAGTGGGGCGATAATTATTATCGACCCCACTCAAAATATGCTCCAATTAACTTGTAACCATCAAAAACATTACTTACCTTTGTGTTAGAGAGATATTTGAAATTATGCAGAGCAATGCAATCCGTAGCTGAACTTCCGCTACTTTATCGTTACCTGCTTCTTTTAGAACGCCTTTTAACTCTTTGAGTTTTAAAAAATTAAAAGCAACTATTCCCTTTTGTATTATGAAATGGGATACTTTTACCTATGACGCGACTTCTTGTTTCGGTGCATGGGGATATGGTTCTTGGTGGAATGAGTGGGATTTTGGCTTGTTCAATGGAGTCATTGCTGCCAATCTGTTGATTGACAAATTGGCCGGATGCAACCTCAGTGCAGACTTTGTCAATTCCATTTCTGCCGAAGCGCGCTTTTACCGTGCCATTTTCTATTACCATCTGTTTATGGGGTATGAGCAATTCCCGCTTATCAAACATTATCTGGCAGCCAGTGAAATGTATAGCGTTGCCAAAGGAACCCGTGAAGAAATTTATGAGTTTATGATGGGTGACTTGGATGACGAAGTGACTAAGTATCTGCCCCAGCGCAGTGCTACACAGCAGGGACGCGTTTGCCGGGATGCTGCCAAGCTGCTTCGTGCTAAAATTATTTTGTTCCATCGTGATGAGACTAAATATCAGGTGGCATTGAATGACATGAAAGAAATAATCACCAGTGGAAGATACCAGTTGAACCCTGATTATCAAAGCTTATGGGTGAAAGACGGAGAATGGTGTGCGGAATCTATCTTTGAGGTATGTTATGCCGGCAATAACTCCGGTGAAGGGTTTGGGCTTGCACGTTCTTTGGGCGGTCGTAACATTGTTGACCCGAGAAGTGCCGAGCAGGGTGGATTAGGCGAAGGTTATGGACAGAACACCATGCCGAGTACTGTTTACAACATGTTTAAGGAAGGTGATACGCGCCGAGAAGGAACAGTCATTGTCTATGCGGACGAGGCTAAGAAAGTGGCAGAAATGGTGGCCAAAGGTGAACTGCCGGCAGGAAGTGCTTTCCAAGTCAGTGACCAGCAGGAAAATTACGAAGGCCTGGGGCACTATAAGATTCATCCGAGAAAGGAGACGACGTCTACGGTGAACCCTACGGATAACTATTATAACTCTTGGCGTATTTACCGTTATGCCGATGTTTTGCTGCTGGCTGTGGAGCTTGATGTACGCATCAACGGAACTGCCAGTGCCGATGCGCAAGGCTGGTTCGACCAGGTCAGAGACCGCGCTTTCAAAGACAAAGAGCATCGTATCAACTTGGCGGGAAAGAGCAAGCAGGAGTTGTTGGATATTCTTTTTGAAGAGCGTGGGTATGAGTTTATGGATGAAATGCAGCGTTGGTTTGACATTCTGCGTTTCGATAAAGGAACAGAGATTTTAGGTAACAAAGGTTGGACGGAGAAGTTCAGGTACTTCCCGATTGACCAGTCGGAAATGGATAGGGCTAAAGGTGGCTTGACACAGAACCCTGGCTGGTTATAAGTTTAGATCGGTTTTCTTTCTGAAGAGTCCCCGGTATTTCCTTTTGGAATACTGGGGATTTTTATGTGTAGGCAGTGGCGGTATCTCTCACTAAAGTTTATTTCGGCAAAACATCTGTCATGCTGTCACGCGAAGAGATTATTCTTTTGATTATAAGTTAATTAAAGTGTGATGGATACCTGTGATAGATAAAAAACATTACAACCATCCATCACGCTTTCCAATTTTTGTAAAAGATGGTATGCATACTTGTTTCGTGGGTCGTTGAAATAGTTATAATCTTAGTTCTCAGCATGAAACTTTTAGTTTCAAGACTAAATACGAAAAGTTTTGACAAGTAAGACTATTGGTTTCAACAAGAAAAACCAAAAGTTTCTTTCGATAAAACCATTCGTTTCAAAGGTTAAAACTCTTGGTTTCGACTATAGGAAACTATCATTCCAACTTGTCGGGACCAGCAAGGGTATCTATATGAAACAACCGAAACAGATACCTTTTCCTTCGAAAAGTATCTGTTTCGGCATAAAAGTGTTGTATTTTGGAGAAGATTTGAAGAATACTATCCTATTTTATTCTTTTGATTACTGTTATGGGAGTTGTTTCATTTGAGGAACGGGTCACCGTTCTTGTCTTTGCTCACTACCCAGCGGAAAGCATTAACCAATAGCAGGTTCTGTGTACCGTCGATAAACTCTTCGTCACCATGTCCCATATTTAGGTAAATCATTCTGTAATTCTTGTTGGACCATACGATGGGGAAGTCGCCAAAATTCACTACATCCTTGATACCCAGTGGATAGTTCTTGGGAGATAGGGACAAGAGTACCTCTACGTCCTTGTTCTGGCGGGGGCTGGGAGTCCATTGGTACCATTCGCTGGCGGGAGCCACGAATGATGCAGGCAGATTCTTGGTAACGGGATGTTCTTCGTTGTCGACTTCGACCAATACCGGCTGGGGAGGCCAGTTGTTGCAATAGAACACCCCACCACCAAGAAACTTAACGAACCAGGGCCAATGCGTGTTTTTGTCGTTGTAGGCTGCTGCGTGGAAACCTACCCAACCGCCTCCGTTTTCCATGTATTGCTCAAAAGCATCGCGTTCGGCCTTGGTGTTGGGGGATGTGTTAAGCATGATAATGACATTGTATTCTTTCAGTTTCTCGTATGGGTATTTTGAAAAATCGGTAGTAATATCCAGAACAAAGCCGTCACCGTAATTGAGCTTCTTGAAGAAAGTGGTTGCTTGTTCTGCAAATTGTACGTGTGCTTCTTCCGCATGTTGGGTGTAATAAACCAAGGCCTTGAAGCGAGGAGCTTTGGCATAGTTTGCCGGATAACCTTCGGGGACTTGTGCGTACGTCAGCAGGGTGCAAGCCGTAAACAATAAAATAAACAGATGTTTCATAATTTGTAATTTATAATTTATAAGTTATTAATTCTCCATTATCTAATATTCCGCAATCAGAGACAGCCATTTGCCTGCCGAGGTAATCCATACCTCTTTATAACAGGCATTGTTGGTTTGCGGCCAATAGGGGACATCGTCGTTACCCAGGGTACGGATACCAACGGGCATCTCTCCTGTCATTTCTCCCGAAGAGAAGGTATTCAGTTGCGGATAGTTGTGTCCTTCTCCATAAATCAAGGATTGTCCGAAAGGATTCTTGCCTACGGTCCAGTACAACTGTTCCAGACCGATGTTGAGCAGTTCCTTGTCCTTCAGGAAGTTTCCGCAGATGGCGGCGGACTTTCCGTTGGAAAGATGGATGGCGGTATTGCCGTTGAAAATGTTGAACCACACGGGGAAACGTTTCATGTAGTGCTCTTTGTCCAGTTGTACTCCTCGTTTAATCTGTTCCGTGTACAGTTCCTTGGCATTGGCAGGGGGAAACAGATGGAGGGCGTAGAAGTTGGTGGTATCCTTATATTCCTCTGCATGGTAAACACCGCTTGGAATCATACCGTAGGGATGGGTATACTTCATCATTCCTTTCAGATACTCTCCATATAGTTGTATGGAATTCACCCATTTAGGATAATCGGGGTGCTCCTTCTGGGTTTCGCAAAGCATCACCATGGCCTGCATATAGACCTGCTCGCGCGACTGGTGTATGTAATGTACGATGGATTTGCGGGATTTGTCCCGGTAGAAGAATCCGCGTGTCCCGTCTTTGTCTTTCAGCGGTTCCGTGCGCTGGCAGTCGAGGGTGTAGCGGATGTATTCGGCGGCGATGTCCGCATAAGAAGGTTTTCCGGTCAGCTTGTATAATTGGCTTGCCGACCAGGAGATGGTAGCCATATACTGACTTTTCGAAGTGTTGTAACTGTGTTCGTAAGGCTGGACGAACTGGTCGAAGCCATCTTTTTTGAACTTCTCCATAGCAAAAGCGAAATCTTCTTCGGCCACGCGCAATAGGTATTCCTGCAGCATCGGGTCGTTGTCCAGCGTCATGGAGGCGTAAGCTTCGTATCCGGCATAGAGAAAGTTGTCAAATGCCATGTTCTGTACACGTACGGAAGATATGTCGTCCAATGTATTGAACACACCGTCTTGCCAGATAAGCAATCCCATGCTGCTGGCGCGGTAACCATCGCCGTAGCGGTTCTTTAGGATGAACTCTACTCCCCATTCCGCCTCTTCACGCAGGCGGGCGGCGAGGGTTGGGTTGATATTTCTTTGTTTATTATAGGCTTCGAGCAGAGCAAAGGTCACGTCTCCCGTCTGCAAGGTTTGCTGGGACAAGTCTCCTGCATCGTGCCATCCGCCGGAGTAGGAGATGCTGCGTCCGTCATGTCGGGACATGAGGTCTACGTGGCAGGTGGAATGCTTGCCGGGAACCGGATGTCCACAGCGCTGGCAGAAGATGAAGTTCAGCACTTTCCATTGTGAATCTTCCCAAAGTCTTTCTCCAATCCGGAAGGTGGGAGTTAGCGATGTTCCGACCTTCAGCTGATACTCTCCGGGATTATTGAAGGAGGTGAAATCAATAAGGCCAAATTCTCCGAGAGTGGTTTTCTCTTTTCGGATGTCTCCTTCGTAAGCTATTTCTCCGGTTGGGGTAAGCAGTTGGAAGCGCTTTCCGGCGTCTATGGTGAGGTTTGTGTTGATGAGGGCGGTTTTGGGGTGGTTGACGGCATAGCCGGTTGTCGAGTAGGAGATTTTTCCATCGGCAGGTATCCATCCGCTGACTTTCTCAGGGGCTTTCACCGTTTGCAGTTGTAGATTGTCCAGGTAGTAGATAGCTGAATCTCCTGTAGTCCGGTCTTTGCCTTTGAGGGCTGTGCTGAAGGTGATGGATATCACCTTGTCGCGCTGATACTCGTCTATTTCGAGGAAGCATTGGTTCCACTCCTTATTAATAAGGTTAATGAGGTGTGAACCCGAAGGCTGATTATATCCTTTCTTGGCAGGAGTATCTGCATTGCGAAACGTGAGGTTCATGTTGACGATGCGCGCGCCGTCGCAATCGGGATAGATGGAGAATACGATGCGGTTGTACTTCTCCAGATTGGCGCCGTCTAGATGATAGGTAACACTGCTGTTTCCGTAGGTGGCATAGTCTGGGTCGGAAGGAGAGCCGGTCGCCCTTTTCCCGGTGAATGTGGGGAATTGCAGTTTGATGCTGCCTTTGCCGGAAACGGTCTTTTCCGTACTGAAGGACATGCTTCCTGCGCCGGAATGACTCCATCCCTCTGTACCTGCCGAGCGGGTGAGAGGAGCGCTTTGCAAGACCTCCTTTTTCCATCCGTTGGTTTCGAAAGAGTTTTCAATATCCAGGGGGAGGGGTTGATGTATCAGTCCGCTTTCGTGGAGTTGTCGTTCCAGTTTGGGGTCTTGGGTCAGACGTGTCTGACCGTATGCGGCAATACTGCCGAGAGATAAAAGGTATAAAAATAATAATGTCTTTCTCATGTTGATGTCAACCTTTGGTTTCGGTTGCAATGTTAGCCATTATTAGGCAGAAGGAGGTTTGAAAACTGCCATAAAAGCTTTAAAAGCTATCCGAAGTAGAGGAAATATGAATTTCGGTAGATGTATAATCCCTATGATGTACGACTTATAATGCCAAAGAAAATACTAAAATCGTATTTTCATAACAGAAGAAAATTGTAACTTTGCGAAGTTATGTCACAATGTTAACCTATGATGCGTATCTTGATTTTAATAATAATGCTGTTGCCATGTTCGCTTGGTATGTATGCATCTGCAATAGATAGCCTTTTGTCTGTTCTGGATAAGACTATCGTGATGCGTAGACAATACGAGGAAGAAAAAGAACGGTATATTTCTTTGATAAAGGATGAGTTGAAGCAAGGGAGGCTTACTGACATGGAGCGTTATCTGATACAAAATCGTCTTTTTGCCGAATATAATTCTTATATTAGTGATTCTGCATTACATTATATAAATGAAAATATTCTTATTGCCACACGGCTAAATAATAGGCAATGGATAAATAGTTCTATATTAAATAAAGTACATATTCTAAATACTTCGGGCCTTTTTGTTGAAGCAATGGAATTGCTGAAATCGCTTCCTCGTAACACGTTGGAGGGTGAAAATATAGTGGACTATTATGTATGTTTTGAAAACCTATATCTCTATCAGGCAGAGTACGCCACTGATCGGAACTACGTGAACAATTATCTTCGGATAGCAAATTTGTATAGGGATTCTATAATCAGCCTAGTACCGGAAGATACTTATAGATATGTAGTCGTGCATGCACCTCAGCTCATTGACCAGGGAAAAAGTCAGGAGGCTATATGTTTATTGAAGAATTTTTTACCTCGGTTGAAATCCAATACGCGTGAGTATGCAGTAGCTACTTCAATTCTGGCTTTTGCTTATCATGTCGTGGGGAACAAGCAGAAAGAAATGGAAGCACGTATTAGCAGTGCCATTGCTGACATTAGGGCAGTGGTGAAAGAAAATTATTCTTTGTGCGCATTAGCGGAATTACTTTATGGAATGGGCGATTTGGAACGTGCTAATCACTATATCAAGATTAGTATGGAAGATGCTAATTATTATACTACTCGGTTGCGTAGTTCGCAGAATTCCAAGATGCTTCCGCTCATAGATCGTGCTTATCAGCAAGAAAAGGAAATACAGCAACAGCGGCAGAGAATGTTTATTACAGGCATATGTATCCTTTCTGTTTTCCTTCTATTGACAGTACTGTGTGTGCTATGGCAAATGAAAAAATTGTCTTATGCCCGTAAAAAAGTTGTTGCTGCCAATTCCCAATTGAGTATATTGAATAGTGAATTGAAGAAGCTGAACAAGTCTCAACATGAGGCTAATGAACGATTATTGCATACTAATCAGACTCTTACGGAAGCCAATCATATTAAGGAAGAGTATTTGGGACGTTTCCTCAGTTTAAGTTCCTCTTATATAAGTAAGATGGAAGAATATCGCCGCATATTGAACAAGCAGGCTGCTGCCGGTAAACTTGAGGAGTTATATCGTACATTGAAGTCCGACCGTTTCATAAATCAAGAGTTGAAAGAGTTCTATCACAATTTCGATGTATCTTTTCTTAAGATATTCCCTAACTTTGTAGAAGAATTTAATCGTTTGTTGCCAGTTGAAGAACAATTGCATCCTAAAAATGAAGAATTGCTTGTTACCGAACTGCGCATATTTGCACTGATTCGTTTAGGTATTACAGACAGTGCGCGTATTGCAGAATTTTTGCGTTATTCCATAACTACCATCTATACTTATCGTTCCAAGCTAAAAAACAAGTCTCTTTGTAAAGAGGACTTTGAAGAACGAGTGATGAAAATAACTTCTTTTTGATTTTATCCTCCTTTTGAGGCTTTCTTCTGCCTTAAAAAGTTTAGAAATGATTTAGAAATTAGTAGCAATAGCATTTTTGTAATGCGTTGTATTATAGTTGATTGCCTGTTGCAGGACTTTAGATTTTTATCTCAGCCCAAATCGTGCGTTTGTTTTGATAATACATTTGCATCAATCTATTTATTGTTTAACTAATTTCTAATAAGATGAAAAAGAAAAGTCTAAAGAGATGCCTTAAAAAGCGCATGATCCTTTTACTGGGTTTTCTTATGATGACTGGTGTTGCTGTTGCGCAACAACTTCAGGTACAAGGAAAGGTGACCGATGCAACGGGTGAAGGTCTTATCGGTGCAAGTGTATTGGTAAAGGGTACAACTTCGGGGGTGATAACTGACATTGACGGTAACTATGTGTTATTGAATGTCAATCCTGATGCAATACTTATTTTTTCTTATGTAGGTTACCAAACGCAGGAACTGAACGTATCCGGTAGAAACAAGATTGATGTTGTCTTGCATGATGACCAGCAGGTGTTGGAAGAAGTTGTAGTAGTGGGTTACGGTTCATTGAGTAAAAAAGAAGTTTCCAGTTCCATTGTACAAGTGGATAAGAAAAATTTTAATTTGGGGGCTATGAATAACCCGATGGAAATGGTATCGGGAAAAGTCGCGGGCTTGAATGTCAATACGCAGGCAGCTGCCAATCCTAACTCCAGTTCTTCATTACAAGTACGTGGTGCAACATCTGTTTCTGCAAGTAATAGTCCTTTGATTGTCATAGATGGTGTGGCAGGTGGCGATATCCGTAACATCGCTGCACAGGATATTGAATCTATTACGGTATTGAAAGATGCGGGTTCAGCTGCTATTTACGGAACGCGAGGTGCTAATGGTGTGATTTTAGTTACAACGAAACGTGGCTCGGGTGAAGCTGGAAAAACGGTAGTCACATATGACAGTTACATCGCTTTTAATGTAGCCAAGCCCTCTCCGGATATTCTGTCGGCTGATGAATTCCGTCGTTCGAGACGAGGTACAGACTATGGAGCCGACACTGACTGGTATGGACTGATTACTCGTGATGTAGCATACGACACAAACCAATATATATCTATTGATGGTAGCACAAAGAATGGTTTCTATGGTGCTTCCTTCAATTACAAAAGTGCCAATGGACTTGACATCGTGAGTGGTCGTGAAGAATTTGGAGGTCGTTTTTCTATGGAACAGCGTGTACTGGAGAATCGCTTACAATTCAACGGTTCGTTGAGTGCACGTCGTGTAAATGAAACCTGGGGAAATGATGGTTTCTTCGATAGGGCACTCACAATGAATCCTACAATGCCGGTATATAATGCAGACGGTTCGTATTATCAGCCTACTTCTCCTACGGGTGCAACCAATCCGGTTGCGGAGCTTGCTTTGAGAGATAACAACGGCCAGCGTATGTATTTGTTGGGTACGGCTGAGGCTAAACTGAATATTTTGCAGACAGAAAAGCATTTGTTGAATACAACATTAAGTTACTCATTGCATTACAATGACATGAAGCAACAATATTATGCTTCGTCTGCCGGTTCGGAGTCCTATTGGAATGGTTATAAAGGACGTGCGGAAATGAAGTATCAGAAATGGTACACCAATCGATTGGAGTGGTTGGGAAATTATGCACTGAACTTGGGCGACCACAATATTAAGGCTGTAGTGGGCTATACTTATGAGAAGTCTATCTGGGAACAGATTGGTGGTAGTAACAACGACTTCTCTTTTGATAATACGAAATATTGGGATTTGGGCAGTGGCTCTTATCTGAAGGATGGTTTGGCAAGTTTATATAGCGGTCGCTCTGAATCGACACTTATTGGCTTCTTTGGTCGGTTGAACTATAATTGGAAGGATATGCTTTTTGCATCGGCTTCGTTGCGCTATGAAGGCTCTTCCAAATTTGGTGCTAACCAAAAGTGGGGGTACTTCCCAGCAGCTTCTTTGGCTTGGGAAATGATGGAGATGGGCTTTATGAAGAATACCCGGAAAGTGTTGACCAGTTTGAAACCGCGTGTTTCTTTCGGAATTACCGGTCGTTCGGATTTTGATGCTTATAAATCACTTTCTACTTACAATACCAATGGTAGTTATCTCTTTGACGGGCGTTGGGTAACGGGCTATGCTCCCTCTAGTAATGCTAATCCGGATTTGGCTTGGGAAAAGAGCGTTGCGATTAATCTGGGTGTTGATTTTGTTCTATGGAATCGTTTACGTGGTTCAGTGGAGTATTTTGACCGTAGTTCTAAAGACTTGCTTTATACGTACACGGCACCTCAACCGCCTTTTGTCTATTCCACTATTTTGGTTAACGTTGGAACAACGAAAAATACCGGTATAGAAGTATCTTTGGATGGTGACATCCTTACTAAAACAGCAGTGAAGTGGACGAGCGGAATCAATTATTCTTATGGGAAGACTAAGTTGACCAAACTTTCTAACGATATTTACAAGGCATCTTATCTCGACCTTTACTTAAAACCGGGTACTGGCTCCAGCGAATATTTCTTCCGTGTGCAGGAAGGGGGAGAGATAGGGCAGTTCTACGGTTATGAATATGCAGGTGTTGACGAAAATGGCAATATGCTTATTTTGAATGATAAAGATGAGCAAATACCGATTTCTCAGGCTGATGCCAAGTATAAACGTTATATTGGCAATGGTGCTCCCAAGCACTTCTTGTCTTGGAGTAACAACCTGACTTGGAGAAATTTTGATTTGAGTGTATTCTTCCGCGGTACATTCGGTTTTGATGTATTCAATATGCGTAAATATGGTATGGGGCTTCAGGGATGTGGTACAGATAATGTTCTTCGCTCTGCGTATCTGGAAGATAAGAATATCCGTACCGGTGGTGGAGTAATATCTTCCTATTTCCTGGAGGATGGTAGCTTCATAAAACTGGAAAATGTAACCTTGGGATATAATTTTACTCCTAAGAACCGTAAGTTACTGGATAATATGCGCATATATCTGTCTGCCAAGAATCTGTTTACCTTGACCGGATATTCTGGTAATGACCCTTCAATTATAGACGTGAATGGTATCCAGCCGGGAGTAGATAGTAATAGTGCTTATCCTACAGCAACTCAATTGAGTTTAGGTGTGACTCTTCGCTTCAAATAAATGAGAAACAAATTGCTGAATTCAACTTGCAAATGCAACAGAATTCTGATTAATAATTTGTTTAAA
>OLIT01002814.1_pt1 | contig 11875 bp, 16 predicted proteins | sample 1601341 | NCBI WGS metagenome assembly OLIT01 (sample SAMEA2452121, study PRJEB22498) | human gut metagenome | biome: human feces; feature: human gut; material: feces | place: Australia | collected 2012
ATAAATACATATATACATAAAACCATAAATACATATATACATAAAACCATAAATACATATATACATAAAACCATAAATACATATATACATAAAACCATAAATACATATATACATAAAACCATAAATATGTATAATTTAATTACTTTTAAATTCAAAGTATTTTTTTAGTTTTAATTTAAAGTATTATATGTAATTATACTGTAAAAAATTTATATAAATTGAAAACGTTTTCATATCAAAAACTATTGTATTATTTATATTATTGTGATATAATATTTATGTAAGTAGTTGAGCAACACCAATATATATTGGGTTAGCCGCTGCTAACAGAAGGAGAAAAAAAATGAGATTATTTAATGTTAAAACAGTAAAAAATGTTATGATTTATGGTGCTATTAATTATAAATGTTTTTCAATAGCTTGCACACCCGATGAATTTGAGGAATTAAAAAAGACGGGTGTATTAATAGTTGATATATCTCTTTATGACAGTTTTATATCAATAAGTTGTGCGGTAAACGCCAAACGTTCACAAGATTTAATTTTAAAAGCTCAAGATATGGGCATTCAAGTAAAATATTTTGCTTGTTAAAAAAAGGGGGGTGTCAATAATGGATACGTATTACCGTTCTATTTTGAAGAGGGAACCGATTAACCGATTCGGTCGCATTGGCTACCGTGAATATTTAGAGATTGTCCAAACTGAGGACATCTCTAAATATAATTATAGAAAAAAGATAAAATTTAAATTATATAAACAAGATGAAAGAATTTTCATTGATGAAGAAAGACAAGCATATTTTGAAAATTGTTTAAAGCTCGTTAAAAATAGCAATAAAATTTATTCATTTTCATTAAGTTAAAGGAGGTTGAATATGTATAGACTATATTCACATATATTAAAAAATAAAGTAGGGATAGCCGGTTTAATATCAGATAAAATACTTACTGAGTTATCCGATATCACTATTAGTATTAATCATTTAACAACATATATTCCTATCCCTTCATCCGACATATTTAAGTTTCTATTTGAGTTAACAAACAAACTAAAAGAAGAATTTGAAAACTCAAATATTTTAGAAACAGATATTATTTACATTAGTGTTCTAAGAAAAAAATCAAGAGTGATGACATTTCTTGATTTTGAATATAGAACTTATCCTAATTTTAATTTAGTAGCTGAAGTAACTTTAGAATTACCTAAACTTGAATACGAGTTAATATTTAGCTTAACGGAAGAAATAAGAGATTTCTTTCAAGAAAATTTATGTTAAAGGAGGTGAAGAAAATGTGAATGATATGCAAATTTTTTTAGATAAGAAGTCTTACGATTGCTTAAGAAGAAATAACACAGTTTCATTTCATATAAACGGTTCGTTTTATACTTTAAGTTATAGCAAGCGTAAGAGTTTATGTTCGTTATCACGATATGATGACGATGGTAAAAAATACTTTGTGGGTATCTTTGAATACCCAATTTGTTTAGAATATCAAGAAGAATTAAATTTAAAGAAAAGAAAGGAAATTTAAAAAATGCTAAAAAAAGAAAATGAAAATTTAAGAGGTTTAGATACACAGAAATTAAGAGAAGACTACAACTTGGTTAGATTACCGGTTTCAGTTCGAGAAGTAGTCACGGATAATAATAAGTTTTGCACTTATTATACTAAAAATAAAAACAATGATTATTTCATTGTAAAATTTAAAAAAACTAATTTATGTAGACCGCAAGAAAAGGGTCACTACGTTCTATATGCTGAATACGACGAGATTAATTTTGCGAAAGAACGCAAAAAATCAAAAGATAACGATAATATCTACATCCATAATGTTATTTGGGTTGGTAGAGTAGAAGATTATGAAATAGATAAAGAGAAAATAAAAGCGATTAAAGAAGCCAACGATAAGGAGTTAAACAAGTTCCTATCTGATAATGTTGATAAACTCCCGTTTTAGGGGGTTTTTATGCTAAAAAGAATTAGGTTAACAGGAGAAGAAAAAATACTCTTCGAAAAGTTAAAAGGCACAATGTCAAAAACAAAAGCAAAAGAATTTAGATATGAAATAAGAGATTATCGTAATTTTATAAGAGAGGCTAATAAAAAAATTGAAAAAGATAGTTTCTATAGTAATATTAGCAAAGGTTATCGAATGAATACGAAAACCATCGATAACTACGCTATTTTTAAAGACAGATTATCGAGAGTTGAAACATTCGTAAATACTTCTAAAGAAGAGTTTATAAATAGATATAAGGATAATCTTGTAAAAAATTTGGATACTATTTTTAATGTCGATTACTCAGACATTATCAATAGTTTATCCGATGAACAATTCGCTGAATTATTCAATGATTTTAGCTTATTGTACACTTTATTCACTCCCTCGCCCAAAGTCGGTGATATTCAAACAACTTTTTCATTATTGTTTGAAAAAAAAGAAGATTTCGAAGAAATTTTAAAATCATATGCACAAGGTTAAAAATATTTATACAATTGATTTTGAAACTCGGAGCTCTAACATAGACTTAGCTAATAAAGAGACAAGTGTGTGGTTATGGGATATCTGCTCTTGCGATACCTTCAAGCATCGTTACGGAACCACCTTAGATGATCTATTTCGCTACGTTTTCGATGAAATAAAAGAGGACGTCATTTATTACTTTCATAATCTAAAGTTTGATGGTTCTTTTTTAATCTCGTATTTATTAACACACGGTTATACTTGGTCAGATAAACCGTTTAAAGAAATAAAAACCTATTGTTTTAATTCTCTAATTGATAGTAGAAAACAATTTTTTTCTATTACAATTAGAAACAAAAATAATAGTAAAATTGAAATTAGAGATAGTCAAAAGAAAATTTCCTCATCGGTCGATGAAATTGCAATATCTTGGAAGTTACCTATATTAAAAGGTAAGATAGACTATAAAATGTATCGTCCACTAGGTTATATTCCAACAGATGAAGAGATAGAATACATCAAACATGACACTGAAATTATGGCTCGTGTTCTGAAGGAGTTTCACAAAGAAGGAATGTCAGCTTTAACCTCAGCAAGTGATAGTTTCAAAGCATATAAAAAAACAATGTCGAAGAAAACATTTGCTGAGGTATTCCCCGTGTTGGATAAAGAAATTGACGATTATATCCGGAAATCATATTTAGGAGGTTTATGTATTGTGAATAAAAAATATAAAAATGTTTTATTACACAATTGTAAATGTTATGATAAAAATTCTATGTATCCCTCCAAAATGGAAAAAGAATTATTTGCATATGGTGTACCTATTAAAGGAGATGGTAAATACACAGAAAATAAAAAATATCCTATATATATTCAGCATATCAAATGCCAAATTAAGTTGAAGGATAACCATATCCCTTGTTTGATGCTAAAACGCTTTTTGCAATTAAAAAACGAATATATAGAGGATACAGAGGATGAAATTATCGAATTATACCTCACTATGGTTGATATGAAAATTTTATATGACGCATACGATGTGTTATATATTGAATTTATTGATTATCTAATGTTTAGAGGTTCGACAAAACTTTTTACCGATTTTATTGATACAAACTACCTTTTAAAACAAAATAGTGAGGGTGCAAAACGGTTACTTGCTAAACTTCGGTTAAATTCGTTTTACGGCAAATGGGCAACAAACCCCGTCCACTATGTGATAGAACCTTATCTCGACGACGGAGGTATATTGTGCTTTAAGTCGATTAATAAAATAGTTGACGAACCGATATACACTATTAATGCATCATTAACAACTGCGTACTCCCGTTACGATTTATATATCAATATACAAAATAATTATGATAATTTTGTATATTGCGATACTGACTCGATTATAACAGTTGGAGATGCGGTAGGTTTAGAAGTGGATAAAAAGAAACTTGGTGCGTGGGATTTAGAAAAAGAGTATAAACTTTTCAAAGTCATTGCACAAAAAACATATTACGGAGTGTTAAATGATGATAGGGTATTGATAAAGGCATGTGGAGCACCTAACGAAGTTAAGAAACAGATTAACTTAGATAATTTTAAAATAGGTGAAACATTTGAAGGTAAATTACGACCTGTACGTGTAAAAGGTGGTATAATTTTAGTAGATACTACTTTTACCTTTAAAGACAGGTAAACTCTTTACAAAAATAAAAAAATATGATATAATAAGGATGGTGATAGTATGGATTTAGAAGAGTTACAAGGTAAGTATAACGAGTTGATGAATGAGAATAGCCGACTAAAAAACGAAAAAAAAGAATTAGAAGAAAACATCGACAAAATAAAGGAAGAATTAAAAAATAAAAAGGATAAATATATCGATGATTACGATTTTCTAGGAGGTATGGAAAATGATTATTAAACCGATGAGAGACAAAAAAACTAAAAAAATATTAACTAATGTTGAAATATGCCGTAGGATGTATTCAACATTAACAGAGATGAAAGAAAAAAGCGAACCATCAGAATATTATGGTATATTTGGTGGTTCTCCTTCAACTGAGCAAGAGGTAATGTCATTTTTAAAGCAAATCAACGATGAAAAAGATGACAAAACTGCACAACAAATGGTGCAGAATTACATACTACCCACAATTATGAAAGGAGTAAAATAGTATATGGCAATTACTTTAAACGCCAATAAATTTGTTGGCACACTATCAAATTTGATATGTTATACTTTTTACAAGGATAACTATCATTTGGGTGATAATATTGACGCTTTATTGAATGCTTTTAGAAGTGACGACACGATAAACGGAGATGGTAAACTCGTTTTAACTAGTGATTTACCTGTTGTAAAAGATTTAGTTGTAAATACATCCACTTTGTTAACAAGCGTTCCACCTGAAATACAGGAACAATATATACCCGTTACAAAATTCAAATATATCCAGTTAACAGTAAATCGATATTTAATGCGCGGTGGGTTTGAGGATGAATACGCAATGGCTAATCTTATCTCATATTTACTCAATAATATGCGTATTGCTAAACGTCTACAATTAAAATCCGATATTGAAGCAGTTATTGTTGAAATTTTAGCAAATAACCCTACTACGCAAACCGTTACAGGTTTAGCAAAACCTACAACAAACCCAACGGCGGTTGAATTAAATGCGGTTAGAACCTATAACACGAATTTAATTTATCGTACAATTTTAACAGTTATTCAAATGTTAGGTTTAGGATACGAACTCAATGTGACGGATGTAACAACCGGTAATGACACATTCAAGGCATACGAAAGACCTGATAATATTGTATGTCTTGTAGAACCATCTACAATGGCCTCAATGGATGTTGATACATTAGCAACATTGCTAAACTCGAATAAAATTACACAAAAAATTAACGTAAATTTTATCGAAAATGAAGCAATCGGCGATGGTAAAGTATTAGTGTTATCAAAAGATAAAATTCAATATGGTTACTTTTATCAAGTAGCAACTTCATTCTTTGATGCATCTAACTTAAATCAACAGGACTTCTTGCATTTTTCTTACTACTGTGACCAAATAGAACGTGCCCCTGCAGTTTTAATCAAATGTACTAATTTTAATATTGAATAGGAGGTGCTACTATGGCACTTCCTTTTAATATATATTTAGCAAATATACCGTTTTTAAATAAAAATTATTTGATAACAAATGGTAAAGAGGTAAAAGATACTGGTATATATAATTCAGTTGAAATAATTAACGTGAATTTTATTAGTAATATCACATACAACAGAAATTATTTAAATGTAGAACCGACCTCTATATCGTTCATCATTGATATAGACGACAACTCGTTCTTTAACGTTTTATGGAATAAATATAATGCTGTGTATTTTTCTGATAGCACAGATGAAAATTATCGGATATATCGAATTGAAAAATTAACATATGTATCATCTAAAAAAGTACGTATTGAAGCAGTAGAAACAATATATAATATAATTAAGTCATCATTCGAAGTAACCTCAAATATTAATGTATCATTGTTAAAATCACATGAAACATTCATAAGATACGGGTATGCATACGATAGTATTTTAAACACGTCAGGGAATGCGAATTTTTCTATTAACGGTGACACCGATTTATATACTCCTATCGGTGAAGAAATTGTGATGCCTCTAACGAGAGGTTTGAAAGCAATCGAGCAAAACTATGGTTTAGAAACATTAACAACTTGGCTAAACAATAATGTTAGATTTTGGGTTGTTGTTTATTTGCAACCTGATACCTATACAGTTGATACAAAATCGATTGTTTTAAACAAAAGTACGTATGAAGGTATGTCGTTACCATATGCGGTACTATCTTGTCCATTTATACCGAATAACGTGTATAAATTAATCAATAGGAATACGGGTTTAGATGATGAAACAATAAGCATTGAAAAATTATTCACCTTTATTAATGCTATCGACCAAAGCAAAATATATACTATCAAATGTTATCCTTATTCTATGTTTATGCGTGCTGGTAGTGCATCAACAGATGATACAAATTTAATTATTAGTAACACAACATTTGCAAATACATACGGTACAGGGTTAGGCTTCTTTTATGTAAAATACTTAAACGGAAGTTTTATATCTAACCCGATAACAACTGATTTTACAAGTTATCCTAAAATGAATGATAGTACGTATATATTTACTCCAAACGATTTAGCAACAACCGAAAACCCATATATAGCGGGTAATACCAATATGCTCGCGATTAATGATTTTATGGGTAATAGAAAAAATTTAAATTTGATATGGCTAGGTAGTTACACTCAGTTATTATTCAAAGTTGTAATGCCACAGTTATTAGAAACATCCACTTATTATGTAGATTTTGCATCTAACTCAAGTAATTCACTATATAAAAATGTTCCATCCAATCAAATGAATTATTTAGTCGGTTCTATGAATTTTAGCCTTTCTTATACAATAGATGCTCTCAATCGTTTTTTAGGTAGTAATACCAATTGGTACAAATCAAATATGAATACACTAAAAAATAATTTATCCAAAATAATCGTAAAGGGTTTTAGTTCTCTAGGTGGTTCCGCTGAAAAAGCAGTCAGTGAACCAACGTTACTTCAAGCAGCACAAGATGTTAATGCGAGCGCTACGTCATTTAGAACTAACTTGTTAACAGGTACAATGGACTTTGCTACAGCAAAAAGAAATTTAAATTATCAATTAGAAAATATAGAAAATTCACCTGATGAATTAATACAAGTATCAAGTGATATTATGTTGTATAATAGTGTATTAAAACCTCGTATTTATTTGGTTTGGTATTCAGCAACTGATTTACAAAAGGAATTGTTATTACGTAATTTTTTATATAAGGGTTTACATTTAAATAAATATATTTCTAGTAGTAATGTAAACAAATATATAAATATTACCAATAATAAATACGATAAAACATACTTGAAATATGTTGAAGGTGATTTTGATTTATATTATAATCAACCAAATCAACCGAAGGACGCGGGTATGTTAGATTATAAGCAATTGGATAAATTATCAAGGTTATTTACTGACGGGTGTAAATTAGTAAGATATAACACAACTTCTTATACCTTAAATGATAATAACTTTAATGAAAATAATATCCAGAATATGATAGATGAGGAGACATTTAATGGGTAAAAAGAAATATTTAACTTATGAAGAAATGATAAAAAATCAAGGAATACAAATTGAAATGCTAAAAAAGAGATTATGTAGTTATAAAATATTGGGTCAACCAATTAACAGAGATTATACCAATTCCTTAATTGATTTGGATGTGCAACAATTTGTATCACGTTATAAATGGAGTGGGTTGCCAAAAAATATCCCACCGATGTATATTGAAAGAATGTTATATTATAGAGGTTCGTTATGTGGTTTTTTCAACGGAGGTAATTTTTATGTTTTACCATTCGCAAACAGTGGTGATTTAAATACATTTGGATATCCAACAGAAGTACAACCTGTTGCAGTAAACGGAGAACCGTTCCCTATCAAACCGCTTACAACTTACCCGAATGGTGAAGTAAATAAAAATGCAAAAGCAGTAATTTTACACGACAGAAGCCCGCTTCTAAATTCTGGGATGGTTGTACCTCGTATTGTCTTACAAAGGGATATCATAGAGTATATGTCAAGTATTCTATCTAAAAGTGAAATTAATCTAATCAACGCCGTGAAAAAACTAATGTACGGTGTTGAGAGCGAGGACCAAATAGAGCAAACAAGAAAAGACATTTACTCATCCATTAATAGTGATGAGCCAGTGATAGTTGCCGTAAATGATGGCAATATGAAAAATTCAATCTTTAACACAGGAATTGAGTTAGAAGTTGAAAAAATTATGCAGTTATTTTCTTCTATCAATAACTACCGTTGTTATAATATGGGTATTAAAAATAACGGAATGTTTGAAAAAATGGAACGTATTGCAACGGGTGAGTTAACAGGTAATGAATACCAAACAAACCTTATCCTTGAGACAGGCTTACAATTAAGAAAAGAATGGCTAGAAAATTTAAAGGAAATTTATCCTGAATATAGTAACATATTAAATAAAATTACCGTTGAAATAAACGTTGAACCATATAAAAATAAGGCACCGAACAACGATATAGAAGATAGTACATACGCAGAACGTGAAGGAATGACGAGCAAAGGAGGTTTAAACAATGAGTAAAAAATTAACATTTAATTTAATTGATATTTATACCGATATCAATACATTTATTAGTCAAATGATATTGGTTGTCAATGAAATGTTAGACGAAGACTATATTTTACCGACTGAGTTCGGAGTATACATTTTCACGCCGATTTGGAGACGGTTTAAAAATAGTAATGCTTGCTTTGAAAACTCGGAAGAAGGGATAGCATCCTTTAAGGATAATTTTACAAACCAAATACAAGAGATTGGTTTTGATTTCTTTAGTTGGTGTAAGGCAAATATCGAATATTTTAAAACTATAACAGATGAAACCAATAAAAACAAATCATTCAGTAAACAGTTAAACACAGGAATTTATCCTGTTAATGAAAACCTTCAGCAAACCGCCACGCAAACACAGTTTGCAACAGGTACAACTAATCAAAACATTGTTGAAATTATTAGTAATGGCATCGGATGGTATAAAGCATCACAACAGTTTATGACGCCACAGAAAAAGAATGATATGTTAAATTCCTTTAAATGGCTATTCATCAAATATAGCAATGCAACTAAAAATGAGTATACAGTTTTAGAAATCGATAAAACCGGTTTAATACCCGTTGGTGATGCTGACTATGTTGAAATCGCTGATGATAATCTAAAAAGTGAAAATATCAAAACAGGGGTTGAAATATTAGGAATTGAAGGGAGTGCACCTCTTCCTAAGGTGGAGCAGTCGAAATCATTTACTGTTACACGAAATCGAATTTTAAATATATACCCTGACGAAGGTAAAGTATTAAATGAAGTGGTTGTTGATGTTGCAGTACCATCTACACCAACAGAAGAAAAAACGGTAAATATAACGGATAATGGAAGTACGGTTGTTAAACCTACCGCGGGTAGTGCTTTAAGTAAAGTTACGATAAACACCAATGTCGAAACAATCGAATATATACCGTTAAAATTATTGTTTTATTATAGACCAAAGAATGCTGATAGTTTTAGCGTTTTACCTGATTTTATCATTAATTTACAATTAACTTTATTACAGTTGCAAGATACATACGGTTGTGTTTTTCAAAAATTAAATTTATCTACTAGTGAATATGAAAATATTACCATAACAAACAATAATGTATCGGAATTATATGTGAATAATTTAAACAACACCACCGATAAAAATTTTTATTTTATGCAGTTTGAAAATATACCATGGTATCAAATTTTAGTACCGTTATATGTTTATAATGTACAAGTAAAATATTTTGAAATAGGTATTTGTATTTATTTAGGTGAAACAGGTGGCGACTCTTTAATAATAGCACCGTTTAAAAGAGGAACGGTTAATAATGCTACCGTTAATACTGGTTTATGTATTGGGTTAGGTGTCAGAAATTAAATAGGAGTGTGTATATGAAAAATTTATATAAATCATTATTAGATTTCTTTGTTTTAAGTTTTATTCCTACTAATGAATTTTGGGAGGAGATAATACTAGCGTTTATCATTATAATTATGAATTGTTTAATTATACCGTTAATCAAAAAACTATATGCTAAACTAAAACTCGGTAAAGAAAATGAAGAAAAATTAGATGAAAAACTCGACGAGATTGAAGATAAGTTTAATGATTTGACAAAAAAGAATAAATAGTGTATAATTAGGGTAGTGGGTGTATTACTTAAGTTATACACTAGATGATGCGTACGTATCACGAGGAGTGAGCATTTATAGTAATAGCAATTGCCGGCGGGTGATTGCGTATAACAGTTTTACATCTCTAATTTCGAGGTGATAACATATATGAAGTATGACAATATATATTTAAATGCAAATCACCTGTTTAGTTATTATTCAGGTGGATATAGAATATTCATTATTGTAGGTGCAAGAGGTAGAGGCAAAAGTTTTTGGGCTAAAAGATATTGTTTAAAACGGTTATTTAGACAAAAGAAAAAATTTACTTGGATACGACCGACCGAAAGTGCTGTTGATACGTTAAAGGAATTTGACGGATATAAATTTTACGAAGATATTGTAAACGCAAATACATTTAACGAAAGATACGACATTAAAATAAGTGGAGACGGTACAATTAATTATAAACTATTTGGTGATAGTGAAGAGGATATACCGTTCGAACACGCAGGGTATTTAATGGCTCTTTCAACATTCCATAAATTAAAAGGTAACACCTTTACTGAAATTAAAACTATAGTGTTTGATGAATTTATCCCTGAAGTCGGTGAAGTAGTGCGAGGAGATAGAGCAAGACAGTTCGTAAACACGGTTGAAACTATCTGTAGATTAAGTAAGGATACTGTAATTATTATGTTGGCAAATGCTTTGGATAAAGGAGATAGAATATTAAATTTATTCTTTCAAAATATAAAGGAACACGGGTATTATTTCAATAAAGAAAAACTAGCGTGTATGTTATATTTACCTGATAGCAAGGAATTTAACGATAGAAGATTTGAGAGTATATCAGGTAAAATTATAAAAAACACTCCTTACGAGGATACGATAGCATCCAATAAATTTTTATCGCTGGATGATTTGTATTACGATAGAAAACCGCCTAATCTACCTTTATTCTGTGTATTGGACATGCCTACGTATAGAGTTGCTTTGTATGTAGGTGACGTGATATATGTTGAAAATAGGCAAACATTAAATTCAAGTAAGGTATTTTGTCGGAATATAAACGAGATGACGGATAAGTCTAGGTTAATACCTAAGCATATATTGGAGCGCTTGATAGTTTTATATGATAGAAAACGTATAAAATTTGATAGCGAATACACTCGGCAGATATTTGTTGAGTTTATTGGGTCTAAACACTAGTGATAGTGATTAGATATAATTCACTTTTTCTCCCTCTTTTTTATAAATGGATACTCAAGTGTAACGCTTGGGTATTCGTTTTTTTTATTTTAAATAGTTTGAAGTTAAAAGTAATTAGTTTGAATTTAAAAGTAAATACTTTGAATTTAAAAGTAATTAGTTTGAATTTAAAAGTAAATACTTTGAATTTAAAAGTAAATTTATATAAAAATACTTTGAATGTAAAAGTAATTTAATTATACATATTTATGGTTATATGTATATACATATTTATGGTTATATGTATATATGGTTTTATGGTTATATGTATATACATAAATATGTAAAATGTCTAGTTCTTACTACAA
>OLIT01002844.1_pt1 | contig 11767 bp, 9 predicted proteins | sample 1601341 | NCBI WGS metagenome assembly OLIT01 (sample SAMEA2452121, study PRJEB22498) | human gut metagenome | biome: human feces; feature: human gut; material: feces | place: Australia | collected 2012
ACTAGACGTGCCGGCGGGAGTTTTATGCCTTCAAAGTATCTGATGGATTTATACGTACAGGAAGATGGAACACTGGATCCTCGATATCATGAATTTTTTCAAACGCAATGGACTTGTAACAAAGATAAAGGTCAGTCATGGAGTGAATCACAAGTGAAGCAGTTTGATAAGAATTTGGAGTCTCCTGAAATATCGGAAATGGTGCCTAATGCGACAACCGGTGAGTTGGTGCGGCAGTATACCAAATTTGTATTTGATGAAGAAGCGCTCGAATTTATCCGTCCGGGAGATGACGGATATGCAGAAAAGGTAGCGGTAAAGAAGGACTCAAAAATCCTGTATGTTGACTACAAGGATTTGTATGCTGAGGACAACACGGTGATTATGGATTATCACAGAGATTATGATAATACGGATGTAGTCAGCCCTTGGCTCAGTTTCTATCCGTCGTTGATGAAGCATAACAGCAGCAATTATTACGTTAATAACTTGAGCAAGAAGCGTCTCGGAAATCTGAATGCTACCTTTATGATGCGTACTCCTGAGGTTTTCTTAATAGCTGCTGAGGCCGATATCTACGTAAATGGCGGAGCAAATGCGATGCAATACATAAATCAGGTTCGTGAGCGTGCCGGTGCCAAGGCTCTGTCCGGTGCGGCAACAGTAGAAACAGTATTGGATGAACGTGCCAGAGAATTGTGTGGGGAGTATGTACGGTTCTATGATTTGAAGCGTACAGGGAAGTTGACCAGCACCTATCTGAAGTCTACAAATCCTGATGTCGGTCAATACTTTGTAGATGGCAAACATGAGGTAAGACCATTCCCGCAGTCATTCCTGGAGAATCTGGAAGAGGGTGGTGGCTATTACCAGAATCCGGGGTATTAATATATTAAATTCAAAAATAGATAAGAACGTTGAATTGGATGTTCAAGGATTTCATCTGCCTGTGAAGGTAGATGAAATCTTGTGTTATAGCTATATATCGGACGTGTTGCATCTATATATCGGATGTACAGCATCTATATATCGGACATGCAGTATCTATATATCCAACGCCACCCATATATAGATACTAAAAAGAGCAGGCTGAAAGCAGGACATTCTATTTTTTCAGTATGATCACCGTAACTGCCGAAATAATCAATCCGATGCCTAAGGCGATGCTTTGAGTGAAAGGTTCTCCAAAGATGAGAATGCCTACACAGACGGCAGTCACAGGCTCCATGGCTCCCAATACAGAGGTGAGTGTGGAGCCTATGTTTTTAATGGCGCGTACCAGTGCCAGATTAGATATTACGGTCGGTACCAATGCCAGCATCACCAGGTTTCCCAGGGTTATCCGGTCCGGGATGGCCTGTACTCCGACTCCTGTCACTGTCATTCCGGTGAAAAGAAGGATTCCGCCAAAAAGGAAAACATAGAATGTCATTTTCAGCCCCTTCATTTCAAGGGATTTCAGTTGACTGACGGTGACCAGATAGAGCGCGTAGCCCAAAGCAGAGAGCAGAACGATAAAAATACCCAGTAAAGTAATAGTCCCTGTCGTATCTCCATGCGAAAGGAAGAAAACTCCGCTTACCGCTAAAGCGATTGCTGCTATACGCCAAGGGGATTTCTTTTCGCGGAAGAAAATCATCATAATAAGCGTAGTCAGCACCGGATACATGAAATGAATGGTAGTAGCTACTCCGCTTGACATGAACTTATATCCCCAGAACAGAAAAACAGCGGAACAGTCATACAGGAATGCCAGCAGGAGAAGTGGAAGTATCTCTTTCCGGCGGATGCGGAAAGACTGCTTGTCGAGCAACAGTATACAGGCCAGTGCCAGCATGGCAAAGAGGAAACGGTAGAGCAGTATGGACCAGAACTGCATGCCCTGATGCATGGCAGGAATGGTGAACAGCGGAATAAGTCCGAAGCTCGCCGAAGAGAGAAGGCCATATAAGAATCCGTTTATTTTGTTCACGTTAATAAGTGATTAGTGGTTAGTGATGAGTAATTAGCAGTTGCACTAATCACTCATCACTAACCACTAATCACTATTAATCATTTCTTCTTAGGTGCCCGTCTTGCCCAACCTTCTTCGCTGAAATCGGGCTCTTTATCACGGAACTCCTTGTTGTCACCTTGAAAGAACTGTCTCCAATCGTCTTTCTTGCCGCGGGCGTCGGTATAGCCACGCTCTTCGCGGCTTGGTTTGCTTTTCTTTTTGTCAGCCGGAGCACTTTCAGATTTACTTCTACTTTTTCTGGGGGCATCGCTACGTTTTCCAGATGCATCACTACGCTTTTCGTCTTTGAAGCTGCGTTTCTTGCCTTCAAATTCCTTCTTGCCGTAGTTGTTGCTCTCACTCTTACGTCTGCCTTTGGGAGCTTCCTTGCCTTCTTCGCCGGCAATTTCTACAGATACCTTTCGGCCGTTCCAGTTCGCACGGTTCAGGGCTTTCACTACATTACCTGCCTCTTTCTCATCTACTTCGAAGAATGAGAAGTTCTTCATCAGGTCAATGCGTCCCAGCTCCACGCGTCCGCGGGTATTACCGTTCAGTAGGCCTATCAGCTCATTTGGGAAGAAGTTATCCATCTTACCCAGATTGATGAACAGTCGGGTGAATCCCGGATCTGCTTTGCGGCTGTTGCGATCACCGGTGCGTTCGCTGCCGCCTCTGCTGTTGCGTTCGCCACGGCTGTCGGTAGGCATTTCTATTTCTTCGCGATTGCGGTAATATTCTGAGAAGCGGTTAAATTCATGAGAAACCATACGCTTGATCAGGTCTTCTTTGCTCAACCAGTCCAGTTTACGGTATATTTCAGGCATGAAATCAGCCATATCTTCCTCATTCACCTTCACCTTTTCCAGGTCATCGATTACTTTCAGCAGCTGTTTCTCGCAAATCTGTTTACCGGTAGGCATTTCACCAACAATAAACTTCTTGCTGATAATCCGTTCGATTTCACGCATTTTACCTTTCTCGCGCAGGTTGATGATGGCGATGGAAGTACCTGTCTGTCCGGCACGTCCTGTACGTCCGCTACGGTGAGTGTAGCTTTCGGTATCATCCGGCAAGCCATAATTGATGACGTGGGTCAGATCGTCCACATCCAGTCCGCGGGCGGCAACGTCCGTGGCAACCAGGATTTGCAGATTGCGGATACGGAATTTCTGCATGACGGTATCACGTTGTGCCTGGCTTAATTCTCCATGCAGTGAGTCAGCGTTATAGCCGTCCTGCATCAGCTTGTCGGCAATCTCCTGCGTTTCTTTTCGTGTACGGCAGAAAATGATACCATATATTTGCGGGTAATAGTCTACGATGCGTTTCAGGGCAGCGTATTTATCTTTGGCATGAACGGTGAAAACCACATGCTTCACATTGCTTGTGCTTTCATTTTTCCGTCCGATGGTGATTTCTTTGGCGTCACGCAGATATTTCTTTGAAATGCGTGCAATCTCCGGGCTCATAGTGGCGGAGAATAACAGGGTGTTACGTTCTTGCGGTACATCGGCAAGAATGGCGTTGATGCTGTCTGTGAATCCCATGTTCAGCATTTCGTCCGCCTCGTCCATCACTACGTTCTGGATGGTGGTGAGGGATACCGTTTTGCGCTCCATCAGGTCGAGCAAGCGTCCCGGGGTGGCGACAATGATATGTACACCCTGTTTCAGGGCGCGTATCTGGCTGTCTATGGATGAACCACCATATACAGGCAATACCCTCAATCCGGTGATGTATTTGGAATAATCATTCAGATCACCTGCAATCTGCAAGCAAAGTTCGCGTGTAGGGCAAAGTATAAGGGATTGTGGAATCCGGTTCTTTACATTAATTTTCTGGATAAGTGGTAAGCCGAATGCGGCGGTTTTCCCCGTTCCTGTTTGTGCAAGTGCTACAACATCATTATTTTCTCCTAAAAGGTAAGGAATCACTTCCTCTTGTACCGGCATGGGACACTCATATCCCATTTCTTCAATGGCGCGGCGTATCTCCGGCGACAGACCGAGCTCTTCAAAATTCTTCATTAAATCTTTGTATATCTTTATATTCGGGCACAAAGATAGAACAAATTTAGTGATTAGTGATTAGTTATCAGCGATAAAATTGAATAACAGTGCTATTTTTTTATTACTAATCGTTTTTCACCAGCAGAATGCTTTGCAGCTTCTTTATTTCTTCTTTGGTGAGTCCGATAGCTCTTTGCAGATACGTGTCTACATCACCGTACCGACGCTCTATTTCCTCCTTGGCGGCGTTCAGGAAATCTTCCCTTGCCGAATAGATGGTCGTAATGGCTTCTTGCGAGCGTGTGGGCAGGTTGTAGGCATAACTGGAAGCGCTGGGAATGTTGAAGTAATCGTTGCTTAGGCGGTAGTCTTCCATAATGATGTCGCTGTTCACGCCGAGGGAGGCGAGGATCAGTGCCGAAGCAATGCCGGTACGTCCTTTGCCGGAGGAGCAATGGATAACGACAGGGTAATTGGTACTGTTCAGCAAGATATCAAATATCTGGCGATACTCTTTATGATAGTGCATTACCAATTCGCGGTTCATCCGCTCCACCATCCGGTAGACGGTGTCGCTTTTTATTTTCTGTTCCTGAATGCCTTTCAGGATATCTTCCATATCTCCCGTTTTTATAGGGACATGTATTACATTAAATCCTTGTTGCAGTGGGGTGTGACCTTTTAATTCCGATTCTGAGCGCAGATCGATGATGGTCTTGATGCCTATATTCTTCAGTTCCCTGCGTGAGTAGCATTCCAGACTGTCTATCTGTGCAGAACGATAGAGCATGCCCCAACGCACCCTCTTTTTGGTAGGGTATGACGGATACCCACCCATATCACGGAAGTTTTGTATGCCGGGGATATTGACATTGCGGGTAGCAATCTTTACGCGATATTTATCATTGAATACGAGGGTGTAGTAATAACGCTTGGTAGGGTCTGTGGTGACAATCGTCATTCGCTGATCGGAAATGTTTGCTATGGCTACCGGAGAATCCTCGGGGATATTATTCGGATCAGTCGAAGCATATACCTTTACGTTCCCTTTGATGAGAGGGGCTATTTCCCATTTGACGATACTGTTCCCAACGTTATTTTCTTCGCAAACAATGGAAATATGAGGAGCTGTGCCGCTACAAGCCGGTAGCAGCAATACACATGTTAGCAAGTTCAACAGATTTCTATACATAGTTTTTTTGTCTGAGCATATATATGCAAAGATAATGCAAACCGAGAGCAGAATAAAATGAACTTGTTCATTTTTTATGCCGAGGTGCAGCTTATCTTCGCTTTGTTGCAAAGATATGTATTCTGATGACTTTTGTTATTCCAGGGCACAGAGTTTCACAGAGTTTTTTCTCCTTTAACGGGGATTTAGTTAACGGGAGGCAACTGCTTGGCAAATTCCGGTGATATAGAGTTGTTGAAACTCCGGCATACATCTGCCGCAAACTCGATACCGCAACGGATAATCTTGTCCCAGGTGTCCTCGCTTATCTGTCCTAAATCACAGTAACGCACGTCGTACTTCAATAAGCCATAAATAATACCGGCATTAAAGTTATCGCCTGCGCCAATAGTGCTGACTGCTTCCAATGGGGGAATAGGATACTCTTTGGTGATGCTATTCGTGCGTAGTGAGATTTCTTTGGCTCCGGCAGTACAAAGGAAGTTAGGGCAATAAAAACGAATTTTGTCTTTATATACCTTGTCCACTTCTCTTTGATTGTACATATAGAAAAAGTCTTCTATAGATCCGCGCACAATGTCGGCATATTCCAAATTTTCGATGATGGTGGACGTCAGCTTGATAGCCTCGCTTTTGTGCGACGACCGGAAGTTGGGGTCATAGTACACGATTGCTTTCTTCTCGCGTGCCTGTTCCAGCAAATCCAGGACCTTTTCGCGCAGCACCGGATTCAGGGCAAAATAGGAGCCGAAAACCACGATGTCGTCTTCTTCCAGTTTTGGGAAAACCACGTCCAGCCGTTGCTTGGGATAATCTTTGTAGAAGATGTATTCCGCATCACCATTCTCGTTGAGATAGGCCAGTGATACCGGGGATTTTCCATCGGGAAATACGTTGACATAGTCAGTAGACATGCCGCTATCCCGCATGGATTGCAGGATTGTATTACCTACCCGGTCGTTTCCTGTCTCACTGATAAAGCTGACGGGAACGCCTGCCCGTGCCAATGACACGACGCCATTGAATACTGAACCGCCCGGTACGGCAGCTGTCGGCTGGCCGTTGCGGAAAATGATGTCAAGAATCGTTTCTCCTATACCAATTACTTTTCGCATAATTTTCTTGATTTTTCACCCAAATAGCCACCGTGATGGCGTTTGGAGTAGTCTCCAATAGTAAATCCTGTCTGTTTCATGACTTGTACCACAAGGATGTCGCCGATAACGGTCATCACAGTGGTCGAAGTGGTGGGAGTCATACCTAAAGCACAAACTTCCTTTGGTTTTCCTGTGCTGAGGCATACATCGGACTCGTGTGCCAACGGACTATCCGGATTTCCGGTAATAACAATAAACTTGAGGTCTGGGTTCAGATTATGAGCCAATTGTGTAAGTTCAACGATTTCACGCGTCTTACCGGAATTGGAAATCAGCAACAGCAGGTCGTTCTCCTGCAAGATGCCCAAGTCTCCGTGTTGTGCTTCGCTGGGGTGCAGAAATACGGAAGGAATACCTGTGGAACAGAATGTCGTAGCAATGTTCATGGCAATCTGTCCGGCTTTTCCCATACCTGAGGTCACCAGTTTCCCTTTCCGCCGGTGAATCTGTTCCACGATAAGTTCTACCGCACGCTCGTAAGCGTCTGTCACGGGGATGTTCAGTACGGCTTGTGCCTCTTTCTGCAAAAGCTCTTGAATGGATTCAATCATTATACTATTTTTGTTAGTAGTTAGGTTATAGCCTACAAATATCTGCAATTTTCCATAAATGGCAATAAGTTTTATTGTATTTTTGCTTTGCGAAGATAAGGGGACCTCGTCAAATTGCGCTATCTTTGCGCCCTCAATTAGTTTCAAACGTCAGAATGAAGAAGTTAGCACTATTACCCTTGTTGGGACACCATCAATATACTCTTGCCAATGGTTTGCGTATTATTCACCAGCCGTCATTTTCCGATGTGGCTTACTGTGGTTTTGCAGTTGATGCCGGAACCCGTGATGAACTGGAGAATGAACAGGGCATGGCGCATTTTGTGGAACATCTTATTTTTAAGGGTACTCAGAAGCGGAAAGCCTGGCATATACTCAACCGTATGGAGAATGTGGGCGGTGACCTGAATGCTTATACCAACAAGGAGGAAACAGTGATCTACTCTGCTTTTCTTACCGAACATTTCGGCCGTGCGTTCGAGTTACTGGCGGATATTGTCTTTCACTCTACTTTTCCGCAACGTGAGATTGAAAAGGAAACGGAAGTGATTATTGATGAGATCCAATCTTATGAAGACACCCCTTCCGAACTTATTTTCGATGATTTTGAGGATTTAATCTTCCGAGGACATCCGTTGGGACGCAATATCCTGGGGAATCCTGAGCTGCTGAAGACCTTTCACAGCGAAGATGCCGCTGCGTTTACTTCCCGTTTCTATCATCCGGGGAATATGGTGTTCTTTGTGTGGGGAAACCTGTATTTCAAGCAAATCATCCGTTTGGCAGAGAAACTGCTTGCCGATGTTCCGGCGGTGACGGTGGATAACCGTCGTACTCCGCCGTCTCTTTATACGCCCGAAAAACTGGTGGTGCATAAGGATACGCATCAGGCTCATGTGATGATAGGCAGCCGTGGCTATAATGCGTACGATGATAAGCGTACCGCGCTCTATCTATTGAATAATATTCTTGGCGGGCCCGGTATGAACAGTCGCTTGAATGTTTCTCTGCGTGAGCGTCGCGGTCTTGTCTATAATGTAGAGTCTAACCTGACTTCTTATACGGATACCGGGGTTTTCTGCACTTATTTTGGTTGCGATCCCGATGATGTGGATACTTGTATGCGTCTGGTGATGAAAGAGCTTAAAAATCTGCGTGATACAAAGATGACTTCGCTACAACTCGCAGCTGCGAAGAAGCAACTTATCGGACAAATAGGTGTGGCTTCGGATAATAATGAGAACAATGCTCTCGGCATGGCGAAGACTTTCCTGCACTATAATAAGTATGAAAGTTCCGAAGCGGTTTATCAACGTATTGAACAAATTACTCCGGAGATTTTGCTGGAAGTGGCGAATGAGATGTTTGCAGAAGATTATCTGTCGACGTTAATTTATCGCTGATTGTCGTTTACTTAATGGGATAGGGTAATGTTTGTAGCCACAGTTCCATAAACCGGTCATAGACACAATAACCTCTGTCGGATTTGAAAACATATTCCTTATTGATTAATGTTTTAAGCGCCGTGTTTATGCTGCTGCTACCTTTCAAGCCATATTTTTTTATGAAAGCCGAACTGTTGATGGCAGTTACTATTTTTTCTCGTGCGATGGCACGTAATAAAGACGATTGATTCTCGGTTAGCATCCCGTATAACTGTTGGTAAGAGTCTATTTCGGAATGGATAATATCTGATATGCACTCTTCAATCAGTTTTTCATCAATGGTTGGTTGAGGTTGTTCATAAAGTCGGTTCAGGATATATTGCATGTACCAGGTGTGACCTCCGAAGCGCTGATAGATTTGCTGAAATAAGTTTCTCCCCAGTTGTCTACCTCCCTGATTCATCCATTCGTTGGCAAAAAGAAAGTAATCCTCTACGGGGATTGGTTGCAGAGTCATTTTTTCTGTACTCCGATAGAAGGGACGCTTGGTAGAAGTGAAGATTTCATCCATGAGATGTTGTTTGCTGCCGGAAAATATGAAATGTACATGTGGCAGGAACTGTATATAAGAACGTAATAATCCTTCTACGCCTTTTTCCGGATAGTCCGTAATTTGCTGGAACTCATCGATGGCTATGTAGCATTCTTTACCGGAGTGTTCCAGATACTCGAATATTTCCTTCAGAGTGGCTTGCGCTTGCGAAGGTTGAAAATCAAGTGCCGCCTGTGGAGTTCCGTTCAGTGGGTCGGATGAAAATACAATGCGGCAACTTCTGAAGAAACCGGTAAGTGTTGTTAGTGCTTTCTGTGATAGGGTATCTAGTTTTCCGACAACTGTTTGGCCGAAAAGAATGATAAAATCATTCAAGCAAGTCGTGGAAAAGATGTCCATATAAAAGCAGGCAGCTTCCGGGTTTTCCTGATGAATTTGATAAAAAGCGTTTTTGATCAGTCCGGTTTTCCCCATACGGCGCGGACTCATCAAAGTGATGTTCCGTCCGTTCCTTAAGGCGGAAATCAACTTTTGTGTATCCTCTTTCCGATCACAAAAATAATCTGGTCCGGCGTAGCCATAAATCAAAAATGGATTAGTTATTTTGTTCATAAGCAGATGTTTATATGTAGCATAAAAAGTGTAGCACAAAAAGTGCTACACAAATTACGCAATAACTTTCCACATCTGCAAATGTTTCGTATAAATTCTGATTCCTATTTGAATACTTGCTTCATGGGCCTGCCTATCCAAACTTGCGGTTGCTCCAGTCCGAAGATATAGGCTATGGTGGAAGCAACGTCATATTGCATCATGCTTTCTTGAAATTCACCGCTTGTCTTCACATTTTTACCGGAAATGATAAAAGGTGTCTGCATTTCGTTCATGGTTTTGCCGCCATGCCCTTTCTCAATACCGCCGTGGTCGGAAGTGACAATGAAAATGGTTTCTTTCAGGATACCGGCATCTTTTACAGCTTGAATGATGCGGGCAACGTAAGCATTCAGTTCTTTTAGTTTGGCATAATATTCGGAAGTATCATGTCCGGCCTGGTGTCCTACATGATCGGGATTATCGAAACAGACGGCAAGCAGGGTTGGTCTTTTCTCTTTTATGTATGTTTCTGCCATTGTGCACAGAGCTTCGGGATATTTGTTATAATCGGGCGCCTGCTTGTAGTGACTTAATGCGAGGGTGTCTACCAGATATTTAATACCATCCCATTCGTATAGGCAACCGATTTCTGCGTTGGGTTGTGCATCACGCAATAACTGAAAAATTGTAGGGAAAATACCATGTTGATTGAGCACCCGTGAAGGAAGTTCAGGTGTTTTGGACCCCCATTGTGTATATCCGTGCAATTCGGGACCGGCACCCATAAACATGGAAGCCCAGTTGATGGCACTTGAAGAGGGAAGTGCCGAACGTTTTTCGAGTGTATAGGCTCCGTCTGCCATCAATTGTTTAATAGTAGGTATATCAGCTTTGGGAACGCTGTAGGCGCCCCAACCGTCCAACCCGATTAATACGACATGTTTTGCTTTTCCCTTGGCATTGCAAGGAATGGTAATCAATAGCACTGCCATAATAGAGAGTGCCAGTGTGATAGTAAATTTCTTCATGCTTTTCTGTTTTTTACGTTAACTGATGGCAAAGTTACGGAATTTATTGCGGCGCACCTGCCGGTTTTATACGTGAAAGGTGGCCCTATTGTCCATGTAGTAACTTTCCGCATTTCCAAAAGTTTCGTAGCAAGTTAGAATGATTATTACGAATATAATTATTGTATTTGCAATAATCTAAAGCTGAATAATCATGAAGAGTATACAAGTGAATCCCTTTATCATAGGTGCCTATGCCGGCAGTCATTACTTTTGCGACTGTGAGCGGGAAACCGATGAACTGGTCCAAGACTTGACGAATGTGCGTAATGTAGTATTGGTTGCCCAAAGACGTATGGGAAAGACCGGATTGCTACTACATACTTTCCATCAGGAGAAAATCAGTAAACATTATAATGTTTTCTTTATAGATATCTTTGCGACGGCCTCTGTCCGTGAATTTGTATATGCTTTCGGCAATGCCATTATTGACCAGTTGAAGCCGCGTGACAGGAAGTTTCTGGATCGTTTTTTGCAAATCATAACTTCTTTGCGCCCTGCTGCGTACACAGATACAACATTGCCCGAACGCACGCTTCATCTTTGCCGGTAGCGAGCCCAGCTTGCTGTTGGATATGTTTAACAGTGCCAACCGTCCTTTCTATCAGAGCGCCAGCGTGAGATACTCCGTGCGATAGCTGCCGAAAAAGTTGCTGCCAATGTGACTTCCGGTGAGTTTGTGCGAAGATATCATCTGAAATCACCCAGTTCCGTACAGTCTGCCCTGAAAGGGCTTTCCGGTAAGGGTATAGTAGGTAAGATCCTTGACGGATACGTTATTAATGACCGGCTGTTTAGGTTTTGGATAAAGCGGAATCCGATCTGATGAAGTACATAAGGCGGAATCCTCCTGGTCCGGTGCAGGTAAGTCTGTTTTGTCTACTGTTACCGTCAGGCGAATACTATTGGCCACGCAACTCCCGTCGGCGCTGCGAAAACTGAGGTAGGCTATCAATTCATCGTCCTGCCAGTCGGAAGGAAGTTGAAGTTCTGCATGTCGGGCGGAACGTAGGGCGGTTTCCGTATCGTAAACAGCTGTTTCTTTGTCTTTGTTATATATTAATAACATGGCTATGTCCGTATCTTCTGCATTTCCCGTGCCACTGTTGTCCTGCCAGTTAAAGTGCATCTTATTTCCGTCTTGTGTGGCTGTACCTTCGAATACCGGCATCAGGGTTCCCATAGAAACCAATGCCCGGTCAAAATCTATTTTGATTTCTTTTCCACTGCCAGTCACGGCTCTTTTCAGTGTGTAGGACA
>OLIT01002867.1_pt1 | contig 11664 bp, 9 predicted proteins | sample 1601341 | NCBI WGS metagenome assembly OLIT01 (sample SAMEA2452121, study PRJEB22498) | human gut metagenome | biome: human feces; feature: human gut; material: feces | place: Australia | collected 2012
AAATTAAACAAGCTCTTAATGCTCCTGTAGCCTTGTCCGAAGGAAAGCTGCTGCATACGGCTCCCATCGGCGGCGGATATACGGTCTGGACGGAGGATATATCCGAACTTACCAATCTGCGCCGTGAGCTGACTGAGACCAAGGAAGAACTGGAAGAACGCACCGCCATGCTGAGGCATGAGTATGTGCTGGAAAAGGATAGAAAGGTGACTGCGGAGCAGAACAGACTGTATGACCTGCTGACCGCCTCCACGCAGAAACAGATCGACCGCATTGCGCGGCTGATGAAGGAGTACGAGCTGGTGGACGGGGATGCGGAAAAAGGAAACGCCATTCTGTCCAAGATCGCCGTGCTCGGCGGCTATGTCAAACGTAAAAAGCACCTGACGCTTTCCATCCAGAACGGGTTTGACGTTCCCCAGGGCGAACTGAAAAACGCCATTGAGGAATCTGTCCGCTACCTGAAAGCCATGGGAGCGCACTGTGTGGTGTTTGTAGATGCGGAACGGGACTATTTGCCCGGCGAGATTGCGTCCGCCGCCTATGACTTTTTTGAGGACGCGGTGGAAGCGGCGCTGGACAGCATCACTTCCTGCGCGGTATCGGTGAGTGTGGTGGAAGGCGTGCTTCGTATCCGTGTAACCGTCGGCTGCAGGGAGGATCTGAGTCCGCTCGGGAAAGAGTGGCCGGACGCTTCGGTTGCGATGTCGGACGAGAACGAGTGGGAATTGATCCTGCCTCTGAGGGGAGGTGCCGGAAGATGACCTGCTTTTGCGAACTTTCTCATTACGCACAGATGGCGGTGATTATTATCACTTGGCTTGGCGTGCTGGCACAGCTTGTTTTGCCGTTGTACCGGTTTTTCCACCGCCGGTCGGTAATACATACTGTACTGGACGGATTTCTGCTGTACGGATTACTTATGCTGCTTTGCTTCCTTGTTGGGTATAATCAGCATGTTACCCAAAGTGATTTTCATCTGCCGGTGCCGGCTCTGATTTGTATCCTTGTCGCCGCCTTTGCATATTCCGTCATAAGTCTTATCGCGGAAATGCGGCGCAGCAAACGGGAAATCAACGAATGGTCGGTCAAGGAAGCGATTGACGATCTTCCGGTGGGACTTTTGTTTGCGGACGCAGACGGACATATCATTCTGATTAACCGGAAGATGGCAGAACTGTCCCACTTGCTGATAGATAGACTTCCCCGGACACTCAGCGACATGACGGATGCCCTATCTTCGCCCCCATCGGAAAGCCAAGTGGAGGCCATGACGGATGTAGCGGGTTGCTACCGTTTTAGGGACGACAGAACTTGGGAGGACAGGATTTACCGCTTTTGCCGCAGCGAACTCGACGGTGAGGGACTTTCAGGTTATGTCCAGCTTGCCGCCCATGACGAGACCGAGCTTTATGAAGGCAATGTTCGTCTGCGGGAGAATAACGAGGAACTGAAAAAGGTAAACCTCCGGCTACAAAAGATGTATGCGCGCATGGAGGACGAGGTGCGGGAAAAAGAAAGCCTAACTCTGAAGGTCTGGCTTCACGACACCCTCGGAAGCAGCTTACTCACCATTCAAGATGTCAAGAACAGCTCCTCTACCGAGACAAAGCAAAAGCTGAAGGATTTGCAGGAGGCTGTCGGGATGCTTTCGGCAAGCCGTTCCACTGCAAAAGGAACCTTTGAGGAAGCACAGCAGAAAGCCAAACAGCTCGGCGTCAAGGTAGAGCTTTCCGGCTATATTCCTCCTGACACCACGGCGGAGCAGCTCATAACGGCTGCCGTGCGGGAATGCGTCACCAACTGTATCCGTCACGCCAAGGGAGACAGAATCAATGTCAAGATCACCGAGAAGGTCGGTTTACTGCGAGTACAGATTACAAACAACGGCGAAGTGCCGAAGGATAAAATAACGGAAGGCAGCGGCCTTTCCTCCCTGCGCAGGAGTGTAGAGGCTTCCGGCGGCGATATGAAGATTTCTCACCGCCCTGCGTTTGCCCTTACCCTGTATCTTCCGAGGAAGGAGGAAGACAATTTATGATCAATATCCTGATAGTTGAGGATGACAAATACATACAGGAGCACTTTGTCAAGCTGTTTACAGCCGACGAGCGCTTTCATCTGGTCGGCGCTGTCCGGGACGCCTTTGAAGCGGAGCGGCTTTGCAATAAAGGAATTGACCTTGTGCTGATGGATGTGCAGACGCTCCACCGACATTCGGGGCTTGCCGCCGGAAAGCGGATTAAGGAGAGCTGCCCCAATACCAAGGTGGTTATTATGACTTCATTGGTAGACCCGGAAGTGCTTTCCAAGGCAAAGACAGGCTGTGCCGACGGATTGTGCTATAAAGACCACGGGGACGACGAAGTGATGGCGGTTATTGAGCGCGTTCTGAACGGAGAGCGCAGTTTCCCCGGCGAAACGCCGCCCGTGGAGCTGGAAGATATCTTATCGAGTGAGATTAAGCCGATACAGCTTGAAATCCTGCGTCTGTATATCCGGGGCATGAGCTTCGGGGAGATCGGGCAGAAGCTGGGTATTACCGGCGACGCTGCACGGTGGCATATCCGCGATATGGTCAGCCGGTGCGGATTTGACAGCAAGGAGGAGCTGATGGCGGCAGCCATAGAAAGCAAGCTGATCGTCACAGCTCTGAAAGACGAATAATATAAAACATTTTCCCGGTTCATCGGATTTACGGTGAATCGGGTATTTTTTTGCCCCTTTTTCAAAAACCTCCGTTTTCGGAGTGAAAAATGCGAAAAAAATCTTTACAATGTACTTGACAAAATGATTTTTTGTGTATCAGCCGAAAAGCACTTCGGTTTTCAGCAGGTCAGAGCATAGCTGCTATATGCAAATCATACCGGGTAAACGGTACAAACACGCTTTAGGCAGTCTATATATAAGCGCCTTGCCTTGTGTTCATAGGCAGGTAAACTAACAAGGAAGGAGCGAATGTGAATATGCGCAAAATCTTATTGGATATGCAGAGCGGGCTTTTCGCAAAGGCGATACAGAGAACGCTATCACAGGAACTGGACGATTATCAGGTCATAATCTCTGAGCATCCGGACAAGACCGTGCAGCGCTGCAAAACCTTCAAGCCCTATGCCTTGTTAATGGAAGCAACCGGTTACACCCCCTGGATGCTGGAAGAGCGGCTCGCCATACGGGACAAGGTCAAGAAAATTGACCCCGACTGTAAAATCGTCATTTTAGTTGACGATCAGGCAGACAACGAGCTGGCGGAAAAGGTCAAGGAGGCAAAACGGGACGGTTTGATCGACGCCTTCCTTTTTGGAACCGTGACGGAGCAGTACATGGCTGCGGTCATGGACAGTCTGTAAGGAAAGGCGGTGGTTCGTATTGATATGATTCGAGTTCCGCTTTCAGTCAGGTTTGAAAGCATTCATGATCCGCCCGGAGGCCATACGCCGGGAGACGGAATAGAAAAAGATATGGAAAATCGATTATCAAAAGGAGAAAACCTTTATGAAACAGAAAACACATAGGCTGCTCAGTCTGCTGCTCTGTCTGGTCATGGTTTTGGGACTGATGCCGATGACGGCGTTTGCGGAGGGTACCCGCGAAGAGGTTGACACCATAAAAGCCACAGCGATAATTAATGTACCATCTTATGGCGAACCGACCAATTATCCGGCATTTACAGTGACAGAAGGCAGCCCTGCATATATTGCTACTATGATGACTCACTGGGAAAAGAAAAACACAGTGACAGGAAAATGGGATAATGTTTCCTCTGGGAATACGTTTACAGAGGGAACATGGAGGCTTTCTGTCCAAGTCCGCATAGACGGTGAAGGCGGCAAAACCCACAAGCTGTCGGAAAGACCGCGGTTTTTCGTCAATGAAGTAGAGTGGCAGATTGAATCGAAATCTCGTTTTGATGATCCCCACTTTGTATCTCTTGCTTATTTTCATTCTCAGGAATATGAGGTGACATCCTCAACATTGCCGCAGATGTATGATATTACCGTAATAAACGGTGTGGCTAAAAATGTAAGTTATATAGACATCACAAAAGCGAAACCCGGTGATAAAGTGGTGCTGCTGGCGGACGATAGACGAGATGAAGGTTTGGCATTTGAGAAGTGGGTTGTTACCGGTGCTACCGTTGATGCTGAAAACAACAGCACTGCGAAATTCACTATGCCGGAAGGTAATGTAACCGCAGAAGCAACCTATATCCCTTGTGATATATCAATTAAGGCTGTCGAACTTACACTGGACAACTATGCTGTTGGCAAAAAAGCCAGCGATATTTCTGTAAAAATCATTACACCAGATGTAGTAGACTTTTCTTATGGCGATACCTATCGTTGTTATGATGAGGATGGTGTTGCTTTAGGTGGCAGCTACGTGTTATGTTATCTCGAAGGCGAAACAATAAAGCGTCTTGGTGCGGATGAGCTTATAAAGGAAGGCGTAGAATACTTCCTCGAGGTTCACATTAAGTCTGACGAAGGCTATACATTTTTGGGTTTGAAGGAAGAAAATGTAACGTTAGACGGAACAGCGGGTGTAGCTATGTTTATGCAGCCTAACAACGCAGTGTACAGCTTCCTGCCTAAACCGCTTAAAACTGTTGACCTTACACTGGATAACTATGCAGTTGGCAACAAAGCCGGCGATATTTCTGTAGAAATCACTACACCGGGTGTACTGTTTTCTGGAAGCGGCGAAGGAAGCGGCGAATATAATCAAGGCTATCAGATTGCAATTCCAGATGGTGAATGGATCGGCGGCACAATAGCGGTAAGATTTCTTGATCCAGACGAGAAGTTGGAGGCCGGGGCAGACTATGATCTTTTTGTCTTTGTTAAAGCGGCAGACGGCTCTACATTGAAGGATTTGACCGCGGCTAATGCCAAATTAGACGGCAAAGCGGCTGAAGCTGTAGATCTTTTATCTGACGGTGTTACTGCAGTGATTATCTTCAAGCTGACTCCACTTGAAGCTTCGCACACCCACACTTACGGCACCGAATGGAAATCCGACGCATACAAGCACTGGCATGAATGTTCCTGCGGCGCAAAGTCTAAGGAAGCAGCTCATACCGCAAGCGACTGGATCACCGACACCCCGGCAACAGCTACCACAAGCGGCTCAAAGCATAAGGAATGCACCGTCTGCGGTTATACGATGGCAACCGAAACTATCCCGGCAACCGGCGGCGGTGAGCATACTCACAGCTACAGCTCTGACTGGAAATCCGATTCTATCAACCACTGGAAAGAATGCTCCTGCGGCGATAAGGCTGATGTTGCAGCACACAGCTTTAAGTGGGTGGTAGATAAGGAAGCAACTGCAACCAAAAAGGGTTCCAAGCATGAAGAATGCAAGGTTTGCGGCTACAAGAAGGCTGCTGTTGAAATTCCGGCAACCGGAACACCGACCGATCCGACGCCTGAGAATCCCGATTCTCCTCCGACCGGCGATAACAGCATGATGGCTCTTTGGATTGCAGTCCTCTTTGTTTCCGGATTCGGCGTTGTAGCAACTGCCGTTTACGGTAAAAAGAGACATTCCGTGAAATAACGGATAACTGACCAATTAAGGAGGGTGGTGGCGGAGCTTCCGCTGCCGCCTTTTCCTTATGAAAAGGATTTCTTCGGAAGTCCCTTTCCGAAAGGCGGTAAATAAAGGTGCTTTGCCGATTTCGGAAAGAAATCGAATAAGGAGAAACCAAATGGACGAACAAGGAAAAGAACTTGAAGAAATACTCGGAATATTTGACAAAGCACCTTCGTCTTCATTAGAAAGAAATAACCAAACTCAAATGCGGCAGAAAAATTTGCAGTCTCGTCAGGTTTCCCAAAATCCAATTGACGCCGAACGGACTGTCCGCACATCAAATCAAACTGCAAACAAAAGACAACCACCGTCAAGTAAGGGCAGGTATCTCTCGCCTAAACGCAAAGCCGCAATAAAGCGCAGAAAAAGGCAAAGGGCTGTGATTGTTTCGTTATTTGCCCTCCTTATCGTCATTCTTATTGTTGTGCTGATTTGTAAAGGCTGCGCAGGTGGTAAAAAAGACCTCTCTGTTTTACAGGGGACTTGGTATTATGACCAATACACAGAATATGAGTTTGACGGCAAAGGCAACGGATGTATGTGTATTGATAAAACAAATCACTATGAATTTACATACGACATAGACGGAGACACACTCAAGGTGGATTACGCACTTGATTATGTAACAGACTGCGAATATGCCTACACGGTTGAGAAAGATAAACTCACTCTTGTAGGAGGCAACGGTACTGCAGAGCCAGGAAAGGTTTATGAGCTGACAAAGCAGGAATGAAGCGTGCTAAACACAACAGTAGCTATTAACGGAGGCCTATATGAAAAGTAAAAAAGTATTACCGTTAATTTCGCTCTTGTTTGTCGCTATAATGCTCTTTTCTGTCGGAATGATAGTAAAAGAGCATTCTTTGTTCTGATGCAGTGCCGCAGCCAAAGGACTTTAATCTACCGGACTTTACCCGTCAGGTATTTGATATGTACGACGGCACAAAAGAGAAAGTTACCTTGAAGATAACGGAGTAAAAACCACAACCGGCAAAACGGTTTGGAGCAAAGAAAATATAAAAAGAATACTCACCAATGAAAAGTATGTCGGAGATGTGATTTATCAAAAAACTTTCAGAACAGACTGCATCAGTAAGCATACGAAAATCAATCGAGGCGAACGAACCAAATACCTTGTCAGCAATAATCATCCGGCTATTGTGGACAGAGATCTGTTCAATGCAGTGCAGGCAGAGCTTGCACGGCGAAGCAGCAAACGGCGCACCTCCGATAAAACGCTTACTTCTCTTGGAAAGTACAGCGGAAAATATGCTCTTTCGGAACTTTTGATTTGTGCCGAGTGTGGCAGCCCATATAAAAGAAAGACATGGACAAAGGGAGATGAAAAGAGAATTTATTGGCGTTTCCTCAGCAGAATTGAGCACGGAACTAAATATTGCCCACATTCAAAAGGTTTTGAAGAAAACAAACTTCATGCTGCAATATGCAGGGCACTAAAAAATGCCGTGAATGACAATGCGGAGGCAATAACTCTAATCAAAGCGAATCTTGCGTATGCCGTAACCGGAGATGAGACAAACCTTGATCTTGGTGCTATTGAAAAGCGTATCAAGGAAGCAACTAAGGAAATGGAAAATTATATGATAAGCTATCGGAACACCGGAGGTGATAAAACCCGATATTTAGAGTGCATCCAAAATGTTGCCGATGAAATTAAAACGCTTCGTGAGCAGCAGGAAACCGCAAAGGCAAAGCTTGATAAAAGTGATGAAGTAAACTCTGAAATCAAACGGCTTTGCGATTGGTTAGATAGCCATGACACCTCCTTCGCGGAATATGATGATATGGTTATTCGCAGGGTGGTGGAATGTATAAAGGCATATAAGGACGGAACAATTAAAGTGATCACGAAATTCGGAACCGAAACAACCGAAACAGTATAACCGAAAGCCGGCAGTTTGACTGTCGGCTTTTACATACGAAATTGTTGATTTATCTGCTGTGATATAGTATAATAAAAAAGATAAAAGTCTTGCGATTGGAAACCGATTGTGCTATTTCGTCACAGCAAATCCGAATAACAGCAGAACATAGACTGTAGGCAGAAACACCTTGTTTTAAGCATTATAATAGATTGTGCTATTCCGTCGCACAGTCACATCCCGATGTTACAAAAGGGAAACTCGCAAAAAGACCACAAGATATTGTGGTCTTTTTGCTATTCTAAAGCCGTTTTTCTCAATATCTTGTGCGTGGGTACTTAAAATTGTCTTGCGTTAATTTATCTTATTACGATCAAATGAGTATTTTGTTAGAACGCTTGTATACGACAGGCGGAGATGCGGAAAAATACGAACTTGAGATTAAAAAGATTAACGATATCAGTGTTGATTGAATTGAAGCGGGAATCTATTGATAGTTCAAAAGTTTCCCTTCTATAACATTACGCCAAAACGAAAATCCGTTCTCGGAAGAGAGCGGATTTTCGTTTTGCATTATTCATTTTCATTAATATAGAACGGATTACCGTAAATGCTTTTTGAATTCCGAGGGAGTTTCATTGGTGGCTCTTTTGAATTTATTTATAAAATTGGAGCAATCATTAAACCCTGACAAAAAACATGCTTCTGTGACGGATTTGCCTTCCTGTAACATTATTTGAGCTTTTGCAATTCGTATTGTTGTTATATAATCGTATACGGTCATTCCCACATACTGCTTAAAAATCCTAGAAAGGTATGTTACAGAACAATATAACATACATGTAATTTCTTTCATAGAAAGTTTTTGATTATAATTCTCCGAAATAAAACGCCTGGTGTTGATAATCATATCCGGCATTTTATAATTCACTGGTTTTAATGTTTCTGCATCATAAAAATCATTACATAAAAGAATGATTTGCAGTATAAATGAAAACAATTTCATATCATTTGATTTCTCATCATTTTTTATATATTTAATTATTTCCGATACAATTTTATTGATGACATTTTGCCTTTCCGCATCAAAATGTATGCAGTTTCTTCTGTTCGTTGAATTGTCTGTTAAAAAGTTGATTATCGAAGTATCATTTGTAAAATATTCAAAAAATGTTAAGGGCATAAATATATCCAAATAGGCATAGCTTCCGCTTTTTAAAAACCGTCCGAAATGAAGCTCGTCGGGTCTGAAAAATAAAATATCGCCTCTATTTCCTCCGATTATAGCATTGCTTATTACCGCATTTATTCCATCGGTCATAAGTATGCTGATTTTATATTTACTATATATTGCAACCTCTGTATCTCCCGCTCCGAAATTACTGTTTGTATAAACAATAGAAATCTGCAGTTTTTCATTGAAAAAAGCGATATCCTTTTGTACTTTCATATTATCCGTCCATTTAGTTTAATATTTTCATATTTGTTGTAACGTTTTTTTATAGAAATATCATTAAAAAGCTGTTATAATAGCATTATAACATAAAAGAACCGATTTTTCAACATGAAAATCAAGTACAGCAAATAAATGTTGCAAGGAGGCTGTCATTATGAAAGAACTGCAAAAAACCGCGAGGGTGGAAAAATTAAGAGATTATTATTTTAATAATTCAAAAATGGCAACGGATAAAAATACGGTGTGCTGGAAGTGTCACAGTTCGCTAATGTTATATGTTGAAGGCTGGGAAAATAACGCTTGGAATGCAGACACAGCAAGAATACGCCGCTCGGCAGCCGAAGCGTATATGCTTGAAAATACAAGACCCGTAATAATTCCGGGAGAGCTTATTGTGGGTCAGCCCTGTTTTGACGATTTTTCGCCCGAGGAAGAAGAAAGATACAAGGAATGTCTGAAGCTTGAAAAAATTATGCCGAGAAAACGCGGACGCGCCGACCACCTTGCACTTGATTATCAGCTTTTGCTTGATAAAGGAATAAACGGAATTGTCGAAATCCTTGATAATAGGCAAATTAAACTTAGGCGACGGAAGCTGTACCGAAAGATATGAGTTTTTATATTGCTGTAAAATTGAACTTCAAGGACTTTTAAAAATGTGCGATTCATATTCAGCAAAGGCAAAGGAGCTTGCGGACAATGCAACAGGTGCGCAGCGAGAAGAATATTATGAGCTTTACGAGGTTTTAAAACAGGTACCGTCAAATCCCGCGAGAACATTTAGGGAAGCCCTGCAAAGTATTCATATGTTCACCTGGAGTCTTTACGGAATATATTCTTTCGGAAAGCCCGATGTATATTTATTGCCGTATTACAGGCATGACATAGAAAGCGGAATTTTAACTCCCGAAGCGGCACAGGAGCTTATAGATTGTTTCTTTTTGCAAAGCATACCTAATATGAGTTCCTGGGCTGCAGAGGGATTAATGCTGGGCGGCCGTGATGAAAACGGAAACAATGTAGAAAACGAACTGACTTGGCATTTTTTAAGGGCAATCGAGCATACACATCTTCCCGATCCGAATGTGGGCTTTTGCGTAACCGAAGAAACAAGCGAGGAAATTTTAAATTACGCGGCAAGGCTTATCGCTGACGGTCATTGTCAGCCGCAAATATGGAACAGTGACGAAGTGACGCGGTCAATGCTTAGCAACGGCTTCGATGAAAAGGCGGCTAATATGTTCACCCTTTCAACCTGCGTTGAAACAACGCCGATAGGCTGTTCGGGAATATCAATTACAAGTCCGTATATCAATCTTTTAAAGGTCTTTTTAGAGGCGTTGAAAAAATGCGATGATTCTTTCAGCTTCGAACAGGTATTCAATAATTTTGAAACCGAGTTTGAAGGTTATGCAAAAAGAGTAATCCTGCAGGAAAATCTATGGCAGGTCGAACGTGCAAGAAACAGCACCGACCCCATGAGGATTTCCGTTCTCATTCACGATTGTATTGAAAGAGGAAAATCCAACGATTGCGGCGGTGCGAGATATAACGAGCTCGAACCGAACATTTTGGGAATGCAGAATGTAACCGAGAGCCTTAATGTTATTAAAAGAATAGTATTTGATGAAAAGCGTGTTACCATATCTGAATTGAATAAAGCTCTTGAGAAGAATTTTGCGGACAACGAGGATCTGTTACTTTATATTCGCAACAAGGTTATTCATTTCGGAACAGGTGATAAAGAAGCAAGCAGGATTGCTAAAAAGGTTGCCGATATGGTACTTAAAACCTTTTCATCGATGAAAACAGTGCGCGGTGCAAAAATCATTCCGGGAGCGTTTTCCTACAGAGAGCATGAAATTCAGGGAAGAACAACACCCGCGTCTCCAGACGGCAGAAAAGCAGGTATGCCCCTTAATGACGGGAGCTGTCCTGTGCAGGGTTATGATAATTTGGGACCGACACTCTCCCTTATTTCTACCGTCTATTGGGAACCGTCAAGGTTTTTGGGCGGTACGTCTGTTAATGTAAAAATAAACAAGGGCATAGACCCTAAAAAAATATCGGCGTTGATACGGGGATACTTAAAAACCCACGGTTCACAGCTGCAATTTAATATTGTTGATTCCGAAACGCTTTTAAAGGCACAGGAAAACCCCGAAATGTATAAGGATTTACTTGTCAGAATAGGCGGCTACAGCGACTTTTTTGTGACGATACCAAAAGAGCTTCAGGACGAGATCATCTCAAGAAGTCAAAACGAAACAATATAGGAGAATAAAAAAATGGTTGCTTTAATAACCGGTGCAAGCAAAGGGATAGGCTTTAAAACAGCAGAATTGTTCCGTACCAATGGCTATAAGGTAATAATTACGGGGAGAAATGAACAAAAGCTTATCGACGCGGTTGGCAGACTCGACAGTAATGCCGCCTATCTCGTTTGGGATGTTGCTGATGTAAAATCCGCAAAAGCAGCTGTAAAAAAAGCTCATTTATTATTCGGCAAAATCAATGTGTTCATAAATAATGCGGGGATTGTCTGCGATGATGACATAGGGGAGCGCGCTGTGGGGTTTTTTGAAAAAACCGAAGCCGGCTGGGACGAAACCATGAATATAAATCTTAAGGGATTGTTCTTTGCCTTGCAGGCTGAGGCTATGTATATGAAAGAAAACAATATTAAGGGAAACATTGTAAATGTCTGCTCGGAAATGGGGTTCATAC
>OLIT01002875.1_pt1 | contig 11633 bp, 9 predicted proteins | sample 1601341 | NCBI WGS metagenome assembly OLIT01 (sample SAMEA2452121, study PRJEB22498) | human gut metagenome | biome: human feces; feature: human gut; material: feces | place: Australia | collected 2012
GTATTTTCTTATCCTCAATGACAGCCAATCCACCATCCACTTTTTTCTCCTGTGCCTTCAGCAATGTACTTGTAGCAAATATGGCACCGGCAGAAAAGAAAGCACGGCGTGCATTGTCCACCTGTTCCGGTGAAACACCTGTCACTTTTTCAGCAGCTAACGGTTTCTGCACTTCCTTATGAGGACGCTCATAACGGATAGCTCCTTTTTTACATTTACCGATGCAATCCATACAAGCCACACAGCGGCTATAATCTATTTTATGATTCTTAGAATCAATGCATGCCGCCTTACAATTACGTGCGCACAAACCGCAACCATTACATTTACTCGTATCGATTACCGGTTTCAGCAAAGAAAAACGTGAAAAGAATCCCAATACTGTTCCTACCGGACATATTGTATTGCAATATGTACGCCCGTTGCGCCAGGCCAGCACAGCCAGAATAACAAATGTCAGAACAGCTATTACAAAAGTTCCCATAGCCTTCATCCAGACGTCTACAGAATAAAACATATAGCTATCTGCCCGTTCGGCCAAAAGAGCAAGCAGGTTGTTTCCCCACTGATAAACCGGAGCAAACAGATTAGAAGCTATTCGTCCGTAAGAACTATAAGGTGCCAATAAGGCGACCAATGAACCAACTCCTCCTATCAGAGCCAAAATAAATACTCCCAGCACTCCGTAACGCAACCAACTAAGTGCAGGTGAATACGAATAGCGATTCTTTTTCCGCTTTTTACCCAACCATGAAACTACATCCTGAAATACACCCAACGGACAGATTACAGAACAATATACACGCCCAAAGAGCAGTGTCAATGCTATCAGGATTATCACAACCCCGACATTCAGTGCCAACAAAGCAGGCAAAAACTGAATTTTAGCCATCCAACCGAACCAAGCATGCAACGTTCCCGTAAAATCAAGGAACAAAAGCGTGATCAGCACGAAAAAGAATATGGCAAACGTTAGTCTGATTTTTCGTAACATACTTTTATTTTATGGAATATCATTTATAAACCAAATACTTGATAAACAAATAACCGCCGAGAATCTGTAATCCCATTCCCGGTATGCCGATGCGAAAATCCTGGAAAGCAAGCGCAAAGTTACCTATCATTGCCCACTCGCCCAGCGTCCCGATAAACTGATAAGCCAGTACTACTAATGCTAAAACAGGAATAGAGATACGTTTAAAACGATTGGCTGCATATCCGGCAACCACTGCCAGTAAAACGGATTTTAAAAGGATGGCCGGCAATACTCCTGCAGGAGGCATACCGAAAAACAAATGGTTCAAAACTGGTGAAAAGACGGCTGTCAGCAATCCAACTTTCCAACCGTATTTATAAGCAGCAATAAGCGTAAAGAAATAAATCGGTAACAAAGTAAGGCCACCCTGTGGAATAAGATGGCAAAGTTGTGGCAAAACCAGATTACCCAAAATGAAAAGAGCTGCAGCAAAATATGTCTTCACATTGTTGTAATCCAGTGAATAAAGTCTGATAGTTGTTGTTTTCATATAATATGCTTATTAAAAATTGATATTTACTCCACCCATAAAAGTTGCTTTCGGCATAGGATAACCTGCATTGATCTCATAACGTTGTGCTAACAAGTTCTCACCACGCACATAGAATGACAGATAATTGGTTGCCTTAAAGCTTCCCTGCATATCCCATAACACGAAGTTCTCTTTGGTCGCAGCGTCCAAGTCAGTATAAAGCCCCTTCACATACTGGATGCCGGTAGATGCACTCCAACGTCCTTTTCTGAAGTTCACTCCTCCATACAATTTATGCTCCGGAGAAGCCAATACCGGATTTTCCATGTGAAGCCAGCTGTAATTTGCCATCACGCTCCACACCGGATTAAACTGGTACCCTACATTAGCTTCCGCTCCCCAGTTTTCAATCTCGCCGGAATTCTGGTTCAACATGCCGCTACCATTTGGATTTGGAAGACGTATAATGAGGTTTTCACCATTGATATAGAACACATTGAGTCCATAGGACAAACGATTATCCATAAGACGTTGTGAGAAAGAAAGCTCATAATTCCAAAGTTTCTCAGGTGTCAAATCCGGATTCTGCGGAGGGAACATATACATTTCACGAATGGTAGGATTGCGGAATCCCTTACTTGCCATTGCCTTGATTTCTGCATTCTCCGGAAGATGGAAAGCCAGCCCCACTTGCGGAATGAACTCTGTACCCGTTTGCGAATGATAATCTACTCGTGCTCCGGCATCCAGCGTAAGCCATGCAGCAATATCCTGACGAAAATCTACATAACCTGCTACTTCATTCAATGACTTATTCGCCGAAGTTTCACGATGCCCATCAAAGAATTGGTTCCATGCCTCACCGCCAAAGTGAAAATAATCAGCTCCTACAGTCAGTCTGTTGCCTTGGAAAAGTTGTACACTCTGATACCATGATACTCCAAGCATCTGATCGTTAGAGTTGAAACGATACTGAAGCGGTTCTCCTCCTGGCTGATATCCGTCATTTATCCAGTGATCACCCCAATTATAGAAAAAACTCAATGCACCGGAAGTCTTTTCGTAATAATTCTCCAATGCAAAAGAAGTCATGCCACGTGTAATACGCTGATCATTGTCTATATATGGTTTCATTACCGATCCCGGATTAGTAGCATTAAAACGAGTGACATTTACATCGCCCCAAACTTTCCAGTTATCCGTAAAGTCATAGCCTAATTTGGCATACCCGCCGTACTGTTCAAAAGCCATGTCAGCGCGATGTCCGTCTGTACGGTTATAAGAGGCAGTCACCGTACTACTGAAGCGCCCTTTCCTTATGCGGTTAGTGGCTTCGGTCTGTATGCTTCCATAGGACCCGGCACCAATGTTGATGTTTGTACGTATTCCGTCTTCCTGCATCTTACGGGTAACAATGTTAATAACCCCACCCATGGCGTTAGAACCATAAAGCACGGATGCGGGGCCACGGAGCACTTCCACACGTTCTGCCATCATAGTCTGATATGCATCGGCAATGGGGTGTCCCATCAGTCCCATATACTGAGGATGTCCGTCAATCAAAACCAATAATCCTGTAGTGGGAAGACCGGCCTGTGCGGGCCCTCCAATGCCTCTTAAAGACATTTGCCCTGATGCACCGGTAGCTACACCATATCCCATTACGCCACGTGAAGTGGAGAAAAAGCCCGGCACTTGTGAATTCAACACAGGAAGTACGGAAGTCTGCTGGCTCGCTTCAAGTTGCGGACGCCCCACTACCGATACGGTCATGGGTAAATGACGCACATCCGTTTCACTTCGCGTACCTGTTACTACTACTTCATTGATCGCATAACTTCTTGCTACCTTTGTGCTGTCCTTACCGGTTTGTGCTTGTAGGCTTACCGCACTAATCAGGCAGCCTGTAAAGAATGCAAGTACAAATCTCTCTTTTTTCATCTTGAAATAACTCTTTAATTTTATAATAGTTCCCGATTGCAAATATAGGGATCGTTACTGATAGAAACCGTAGATAAATTACGGTTGTAAATACCATAATTACTGATTAACGTATTCTAACTTACGTGTTATTCACTATCCAGGACTTGAACTCGGATGCTTTATTCTTACTGATATAGATACGTTCGGGAGTTTCTACATCCAATGTTACCAGCAAACGGTTATCAAACCAGATAGTTATATCCGTCACACTATTCCTTGCCAGGATAAATTGCTTATTCGCCCGGATAAAATCTGCCGGATTCAGAGAAGCCATTATCTGTTCCAGTGTTTTGGAGTATGGATACACATTCCCGTCTTTCAAGTAGATACAGGTATTTTTATCCGCTGTATAAAAGCATGAAACTTCTTTCAGGTCAATAGGTAACAGCTTATCTTTATATGGAATTAATAACTTGTCTTTATATTTAGGAGTCGGCACCAGTTGAGTCAATTTGGATAAGTAGTGAATCACATCCTGGCGCGTCAGTTTTTTGTATTTATCCAGCGCCTGTTTTACATCTTCCACCTTGACAGGTTTTAGCAAATAATCAATGCTATTCACCTTGAAAGCTTCTATGGCGTATCTGTCATAAGCCGTCGTGAAAATAATAGGAGTTTCCAACTCCATTTTATCAAAAATGGTAAATGCCGAACCGTCCGATAAATGAATATCCATAAATATCAAATCCGGTGCAGGATTCGATTGCAGCCAATGAATGGTTTGAGTTACGCTTTCCGTATTACCAGCTATTTGAATATCATAAGAGACTTCGCCAAGAATATCCACCAGATTCTCATAAGCGGCAGTCTCGTCTTCTACAATCAACACTCTCATATCTTTATGCAATTTTGATATCAGTTCTGTTTATTTAAAGGAAGATATACTCTGAATGTATTTTCATCACATTCTATCCGCATTTGCCTGTTCATCAACAAGGTAAAACGGCTTTCCAGATTTCTCAACCCTGTTCCGTTCGTATCAGGCGGAGACAGTTTAGGATAAATGGGATTACTCACCACCAGTTCTTTTTGCTCGTTCAGCCTGATAGTAATTTCCATTTTATGCTCACTGTCTATCCTATTATGAACGGTCACATTCTCTACCAACGGAAGCAGTGAAAGCACAGGCAACGTCAGTTCATCCTGCATAGCCTCATCCACTTGGATCGAGAAAACCAGTTTATTGGCAAAGCGTACTTCCATCACATAACGGAAAGATTGAATAAATTCCAGTTCTTCCCTCAAAGTAACCAGTCCTCTCTTATCACTTTGAAGAATATAACGGAAGATATCGGACAATTCATGCACATACATCAGTGTTTTTTCATCATCCTTCTTCCGAATAAGCGATTGCACTCCATTCAAGGAGTTAAAGAAAAAATGTGGATTGATCTGATTAGCCAATGCATCACATCGGCTTTGCAGATTCTCTATACGCAAACGTTCTATCTCACGTTCTTTTTCACGCTGCGTGGAGTATAACATGGAAATATGCCCGATCAACGTACACAGAGAACACAAAATAAAGAATTGGGAGATCAATGTACTACCCAGAAAATCAGTACGGATACCATAAGAGTGAATCCAATAGGAAATAGACGCGAAGCCTGCATAGGCAGCCAATGAATATAAGAAGTTACGGCCAAAACGTTCCTTAAACTGCGCTGTCGACAGTTGTCGCAAATTATAACGTAACAACAAACAAATCAGTCCCCAGAAGAAAAAGAAACGATAAACAAAATACCAATAAAATCCCGTACAACTTACTCCCTCCAGAAATTTTATATCCCAAGGTAGACAGGCTATATTAGGGTATATGATAAAGACAGCACTAATCAGACCGACCAGTGGCAGTTTACGACTTATATAAGTATCAAATGAGAGCATAAAACATTTCTTCTTTTCTACAAAGAAAGATAATTTTTTTGAGACTTGATAGCACCAAAGAATCAAAACGAAAAAATAAGGTATAAAGACGAAACCACGCAAAGAGTATTAAAATTCCGAATAAATTTGGTGGTTATAAAAACAATGCCCAAATTTGCACCCCCGAAAATAAAGACAGGAATATAAAAATCCTCATCGGAGGGCATTATAATCAATAATTATAGTGCCGGATAAGATGAATGGTGAGAATCATTCATCCTGTCCGGCACTTTTTTTATGCCATATCTATAGCTTCTACTAAATTGATGAAAGAATAAATTGGATGAAAGAGTTAGATTTGACACAGGGCAGTGTCCCTAAAGTACTATTACAATTTGCGGTTCCATTCCTGATAGCCAACGTGCTCCAGGCACTTTACGGAGGTGCCGACCTTTTTGTTGTGGGACAATATGATGACTCCGCAAGCGTAGCGGCCGTAGCCATTGGTAGCCAAGTAATGCAAACCATTACAGGTATTATCTTAGGCATTACCACCGGAACAACCGTACTGATTGCCATTGCAACCGGAGCGAAAGACGACCGGCAAGTGGCGTCTACAATCGGTTCTTCCGTTTGGTTGTTTTCAATTATCGGCATCGTACTTACTCTGGTCATGGTATTGTTCCATGACCGAATTTCCAGCTTGATGCACACTCCGGCAGAAGCTATGGAAGACACGAAAAGTTACATTCTGGTTTGCTCAGTCGGTATACTGTTTATTGTAGGCTATAATGTCGTGTGTGGTATCCTGCGCGGACTGGGTGATTCGAAAACACCACTCTATTTTGTGGGACTGGCCTGTATAATCAATATTGTCCTTGACTTTATATTAGTGGGAGCTTTTCATCTCGGTCCTACCGGGGCAGCCATTGCTACTGTAACGGCACAAGGTGTCAGCTTTACGATAGCACTCTGGTTTTTATACCGACGCGGATTTCATTTCGAATTTACACGACGGGATATCCGATTGAATAGAGTTTTATCTAAAAGAGTCCTGACCTTGGGCGCCCCCATAGCATTGCAGGATGCATTGATCAATGTTTCATTCCTGATAATCACTGTGATTGTAAATCAGATGGGAGTCATTGCATCAGCTTCTCTGGGTGTGGTTGAGAAAATTATTGTTTTTGCCATGTTGCCTCCTATGGCTATATCATCGGCTGTAGCTACAATGACAGCACAGAATTACGGTGCAGGACTTATACAGAGAATGAATAAGTGCCTACTTTCCGGAATAGGATTTGCTCTTATTTTTGGCCTATCGGTCTGCCTGTATTCGCAATTCCTGCCGGAAACGCTCACAGCATTCTTCACTAAAGATCCTGCGGTGGTGGCAATGGCAGCAGAATATCTACGGGGATACAGCATAGACTGTGTTGTGGTCAGTTTCGTTTTTTGTATCAATTCTTATTTCAGTGGACAGGGGAATTCACTATTCCCTATGATTCACAGTCTGATAGCGACCTTCCTGTTTCGTATTCCGTTATCTTACTGGTTCAGCCAGATAGACAGTTCTTCACTGTTTATCATGGGCTTCGCTCCACCCATTTCCACAGTAGTTTCCTTATTTATATGTATCTGGTATCTGAGATATACACGAAAAAGAAATTACTAAAACACAATTTCCCTACTTTTAGGTATTGCTTCCCTTACTCAAGAACCGTAACTTTGGCAAAAAATAAAAGTAGCCTATGGACTCCGGAAGAAAATGTGAGGAACAGCAAAAAGAGAGAATTTATCAAAGTATAAGTTCTCTCTTTTTTTTGAATGAATTTGAATATTGTTCTTTTTTGCCAGATCGTATTAATTCCAATAATTCCCAAATAAAAATGAAAAAGAAATATGAATTTAAGAGTGTAGTAGCTGAGACACTGCTGATACCTCTTTACATGAGAGCCAAAGAGAGTCGCCGGAAAGATGCCATTTTGCGTGATCGGCAAGCCGAACAACTGGTAGAAAGTATCGAATATGACTACTCCAAATTTGATGGTGCCAAATTGAGTGCCATAGGATGTGTCGTACGTGGATTATACTTTGATAATGCTATCCGACGCTTCATTGCCACACGAAGGAATCCAATTGTAGTGAATGTAGGTTGCGGACTAGATACCCGCTATCAACGTATTGAAGAACATGACAAAGCCATATTTTACGAAATGGATTTGCCCGAAGTAATCGACTTGCGACGCGATTTACTACCGGAACCTGCGGGCGATCATTACATAGCCGGCTCTTTGTTAGAAACCCAATGGATGGATGATCTCCGTAAAAAGCATCCCGAAGGAGAGTTTATCATTGTTATCGAAGGCGTACTGATGTATTTCTATGAAAAGCAGGTACGGCAATTACTCACCCGATTGGCCGACCGATTCAGTGGTAGCGAAGTATGGTTCGATGTATGCGGGCCTATGATGGCAAACTCCAAGTATATAAAACCCGACTCACTCCGGGGACACGAAGCTCAAATCCGCTCCGGCCTGAAAGACGGGCATGAAGTGGAAAACTGGGAACCACGCCTGCAACTTATTGACCAGGCACTCTACCAGAAATTCTTCCCAAAAAGATGGGGATTAGGCGGAAGGCTAATGGGATTATTCCCTGGTATTTGCAAAAAGTTCAGTTCGTTGTTAGGGTACAAAATTAAATAACTACATCCTGTATTCGTTCGGGGTCATCCCCACCACCTTTTTAAATAGACGGCTTAAATGATGCGGATACTTGAAGCCCAGTTCATAGGCAACTTCGCTGACAGTCTTATTCTCATCATAAAGCCGTTCTTTTGCCTTCTCTATCACAAAAAGCTGAATGGATTCCTGAGCTGATTTACCTGTTTCTTTCTTTATCAAATCTCCGAAATAATTAGGAGAAAGATGCAATCGGTCTGCGGCATATTGCACGGATGGCAAACCGACAGTTTGCGGTTGGTCTGATTCAAAGTAATCACTGAGCAGGTTTTCAAAACGCACTAGAATATCTTTATTTATGTTTTCACGCGTAATAAATTGACGGTCATAGAAACGCTGGCAATGGTTCAGCAGAAGCTCAATTGTAGAGGCAATAATATCTTTGCTATGCTTATCTATGGCACGCTCCAATTCTTCTTGTATTTCAATGAAACAATTAAAGATAATCTGCCGTTCACGCTCGGACATGTGCAAAGCCTCATTGGCTTCATACGAGAAAAAGCTGTAATCTTTCATTTTACGTCCCAGTGAAGTACCCCGTAGCAAATCGGGATGAAAAGCCAACACCCACCCTTGAGGATTCAGTGTTTCTCCGTCATCATCAATTCCTGCCACTTGTCCAGGAGCCACAAATACCAGCGTGCCTTCCTGGTAATCGTACGTGCTGCGTCCATAAGACAATTCCCCACACTTGAGCTGTTTCAGAAAAACACAATAAAAGCCAAAATTCTTACGTCCATGCTTTAAAGACTTCAATGTTGAGAAGTCGACCACACTAACAAGCGGATGCAATGTCTCCACTCCCATTGCCATATTATACTCCTGAACAGTATTCAATTTTACGATTGTACCCATAATCTGATAATTTAATCTGATGACAAAAATAACAGTTTTCTTTCAGCATTCCATCACTTGTATTGCAAAATCTGTAATATTGGTATAAGAAACTGTAACCTGTGTATACAGTTCATTATCAAGTATTCAATCAATATCTTAAACCTGTAATAATGGTGCATAAAGCAGTAATCTGTCTATTTACAAACTTCATCTCACCACTTACCTTTGCAACATCAAAAACAATAAAAAAATCAAGAGTTATGAAATACAGAGAATTAGGAAAGAGCGGACTTAAAATTTCCGCATTGGGTTTAGGTTGCATGGGTATGAGCCACGGTTATGGTGCTGCCGCTGATAAGAAAGAAATGATCGGCCTTATTCATCAAGCTATAGAACAAGGAATCACCTTTTTTGATACCGCTGAAGTATATGGTCCATACACCAATGAGGAATTAGTAGGTGAAGCCTTAGAACCTTATCGGAAAGATGTAGTCATTGCTACCAAATGTGGTATTCAGATGATCGACGGTAAACAAGTTGTCATTGGTAAACCGGAAGTAATACGGAGTTCTATTGAAGGTTCCCTCAGGCGTCTGCGGACAGATCATGTAGATTTGTACTATCTGCACCGTGTAGACCCGAATGTTCCTATAGAAGAAGTGGCAGAAACCATGAAAGAATTAAAACAAGAAGGCAAAATTCTACATTGGGGACTATCAGAAGCTGGTGTACAGACCATCCGCCGGGCACACCAGGTCTATCCGCTGACTGCCATTCAAAGCGAATACTCTATGTGGTGGCGCGAACCGGAGAAAGAATTATTGCCCACTCTCGAAGAACTAGGCATCGGTTTCGTTCCTTTCAGCCCTCTGGGTAAAGGTTTCCTGACGGGAAACATCAGCAGAGACACACAATTCGGTAAAGACGATTTCCGCAGTATCGTTCCACGCTTCACTGCCGAGAATCTGAATGCCAATCAGGTTATAGTTGACTTTGTGAGAAAGCTGGCGGAAGAGAAAAATGCAACACCTGCACAGATTGCATTGGCCTGGATACTCGCTGTAAAACCCTGGATCGCTCCCATTCCAGGAACCACCAAACTGAAACGCTTGGAAGAGAATATACAAAGTATCAATGTGGAAATAAGCCCGGAAGAGTTGACCTGGATCAATGATATGCTTAATTCTATTCCAGTATCAGGCGACCGCTATCCGGCAGAGTTAGCAAAAAGAGTAGGCAAATAACCAAAGGGCTTAAAATAATACAATAATCTGCAATGTCCGGGGATATTAAGGAAGTAAAGTGTTTTAATATAAAATCCAATAAAGAGAAAGTTATTATGCAGAAAGTAAAATTAAATAATGGCATCGAAATGCCAATTCTTGGTTTCGGCGTATATCAGATCGAAGATCAAGCCTTGTGTGAACAATGTGTATATAACGCTATTGAAACAGGTTACCGTTCTATAGATACGGCTGCCGCTTATGGTAATGAAGAAGCTGTAGGAAGAGCCATCAAACGCAGTGGTGTCCCCCGCGAAGACTTGTTTATCACTACCAAACTCTGGATATCGGATGCTGGTTATGACAAAGCTAAGAAAGCCTTTGAAGCATCCATGAAGCGCCTGCAACTCGATTACCTGGATTTATACCTCATTCACCAGCCATTCAATGACTATTACGGTTCATGGCGTGCAATGGAAGAATTGTATAAAGAAGGGCGCATCCGCGCCATCGGCGTGAGCAACTTCATGCCGCACCATATTGAGCTTTTGAAGGCGCACTGCGAAATTCTCCCCATGGTCAACCAGCTCCGCCTCTGCCCCGGCGTGACGCAGCCGGAGGTCGTGGCGTACTGCAAAAAGAACAACATTCTCGTCGAGGCCTACAGCCCGTTCGGCACCGGCGCGATCTTCAAGGTGCCGCAGATGCAGCAGCTTGCGCAGAAGTACGGCCGGAGCGTCGGCCAGATCTGCCTGCGCTGGAGCATGCAGATGGGCTGGCTGCCGCTGCCGAAGTCCGCGAACCCGGACCGCGTGAAGGAAAACCTGAACGTGTTCGACTTCGAGCTGGAGCCGGAGGACGTGGAGCTGATCGCGAATCTCAAAGGCGTCTGCGGCGAGGCTCCCGTGCCCGACGAGATCCATTTCTGATATGAGAATTACCAACAAAGAACAGCTGGCCGCGCACGGCAACCGCGAAGGGCGAAAAATCGTCGCGGAGCTGCTGGACGCGGGACTGGACGCGCTCGACCCGTATGTGCGGGTGAAGCAGCTTGTCCATGTGGAGAATGGGAAGATCGTTCTGCATACGGACGGCTTCGAGATGAAGGGCGACCCGCACGCGGGGCCGCTGGAATTTGATCTGAAGGACTATGACCGCGTGTATGTCATCGGCGCGGCCAAGGGCGTGCAGCGCGCGGCGCTGGCGATGGAGGAAGCGCTGGGCGATGTGCTGACCGGCGGCCATGTCATCGCCAAGCACGGCGAGGCCATCATCTGCAAAAAGATCGGCGTTACGCTGGCGGGCCATCCTGTGCCGGACGAGGCCTGCGTCGAGGGCTGCGAGAAAATCGAAGCGCTGGCGCGGGATATCACCAGCCGCGATCTGGTCTTCACCATCACGGGAAGCGGCTGCGGCTCGCTGATGACCTATCCGGCGGACGATATCACGATCAACGAGATCGCGCGCTTTAC
>OLIT01002882.1_pt1 | contig 11604 bp, 8 predicted proteins | sample 1601341 | NCBI WGS metagenome assembly OLIT01 (sample SAMEA2452121, study PRJEB22498) | human gut metagenome | biome: human feces; feature: human gut; material: feces | place: Australia | collected 2012
AATTATGGTATAATATCATTTGCCGCTGAACATCAACGGTAAATGGGGGCGTAGCTCAGCTGGGAGAGCGTACGGTTCGCATCCGTAAGGTCGAGAGTTCGATCCTCTTCGTCTCCACCAAATGTTTATTTTTTGTTTTCTAATATCATTTAATAATAAATTATCTAAAATAGCCTACCATACATGGTAGGCTATTTTAGATTTAACAGACGCATAAATTCTTTTTCTTCTTAGCAACTTTAACATAGCCGTTATTATTCTACAAAATTTTAAGTCATCGTTCTCGCAATGGCAGAATTTCTTTTATTATCATACTAACAATATCTCTACGTGTCTCTTTCCAATAATGTAATTTAGATACTGGATCTTTTGTTTTCGATTTATATTTCTCGTAATCTCCCGATCTTTTTAATTCAGTCTCACCATTCTGCTTTTCTCTTTGCGGTCGATAATTATCAATCAAGAATCTTAATGTATCCTCATCCATACACCATTTATCAGCATATTGTTTCACTCGATATTGAATAAAATTTTCTATTTTTCTTTCCAGCAAAATCGCAATTTGTTGCCCCTCATAAGCTTCAGGTTCTTCTTTAACATCCACCCACAGCTCTTTTACCATTGATGCAAGATTTTGATTTCGTTGTGCTAATTGTTCTAAATATTGCTCAATTTCTTCATTATTTTTAGCTGTTGGGGCTTGATATGCTTGATTTTGTTTTGGTAAATAAGCTTGGATAAGACTTAAAATATACTGGTAATTAATTTCATCAGTTGTAAATGCTTCCAACTCATATTCTATATCTATATCCAGAATGTCTTCTCCATCTGAATCAGATGTTAATGCTTTAATTCGTTCAAGTAAATTTTCATATCTCCCTTGATACTCCTCTAGCACAGTTAAATCAATATCTGCCAGAATTGAACAATCAGGATCAGTTTCTTTCATTTCCTCTTCAAACTCGCTGTATACCTTTATTGCAGTAAGCGTCTTATCAAATTGCTGATAACCTTTGGCAAACTTCTTCATCTCTTCCAAGTCTGTCAATGCATCTACACTTTCAGGAGTTGGCGCTAGGTCCAAAAGCGCTTTTACTGCTTCTTGAAAACGCCGCCTGGCTTCAAAATAATCTGGTGCTAGAACATAATTTTCGCCTCCATTGGAATAAAGCTGCAAAGCCTTATCAATGCATTTTTTAAAAGTAACAGGTGTCTGATAAGTTATAATTTGCCCATACTTTTTCCTAGCATCAAACAACCGGTTTGTTCGCGAAAGAGCTTGAATTAAATCGTGAGGACGCATAGGGGCACGATCAATAAATAGTGTCGATAAACATGGAGCATCAAACCCCGTAAGCAACCTATCTACCACAATAACAATATCTAATTGTTCTTTTCGATACTGGTATTTCTCCTGTTTTCTTGCAAGTCTCTCATTTATATCTGCATTATAGGCTTTGATTGTTTCAAGAGAAAACCTTGTTCCAAACTGTCTATTATAATCATCAATGGCCTCGTTCATTTTCTCCTGATTTACTACGCTTCCATCTTCATTTTCACTCACTGAATATGTAATAGCAAATTTTGGAAAATCTGGAACAGACTTCTTAACATTTTCAGAAATCTGAATTTTAGATTTTCCTTCTTTAATTTCTTTCAAAAGTAGATAATATCTCTGTGCCTTAGCAATTGAACTAGTTGTTAATAAAGCTGTATATGTTTTTCCTACTCCTAAATCCAAACCAAACTTGATTTTTGATTTATTTACAATTGAATTCAATACCTCTAGCATATGATCTTCTTTTTCAAAATCATCCTTGCGCAAAACCATTTCTTTATCTTGACGTTCCATACTGTCTGGATTTACATCAGGTCTTCTTACTCTAACAAGCTCATTTAGCTCATCCTCTGATATTGTAGTTTTATACTCTACCTGAAACCCTAATACTGCCTTATCATGAATGGCTTCTTTAACAGTATACTCATGGACTCTCTTACCATATTGCTCTTCCGTTGTTCTTGCAAGGTTTCCTATTTCTTTTTTTGCATTCTCCTTAAAAATCGGAGTCCCAGTGAAGCCATACCATAAAGACCGAATAAAAAACTTTTGAATTTCACGTTGCTTCAAAGGAGATATCGCTCTATGGCATTCATCAACTACAAACGCTAAACGAAGATTTCTCATCTTTTTAAATTTAGGAGTTTCTTCCTGTCCTTCAAAACGACGCATAACATAATTCAATTTTTGAATTGTTGTTACAATAACTGTTCTATCAGCAGAAAGCAACTTTTTTATCAGATCAGTAACATTATCTGTTTCATCTATCTCAATTACATCGTGCTCAGCATAACTAATAAAACTCGATGTCGTCTGTTGATCCAAATCTATGCGATCCACAATAAATATAGTTTTATCCAGGGAAGGAATTTGCAATAAATTACGTGCTACTTTGTAACTTGTTAAAGTTTTACCAGACCCTGTTGTATGCCAAACATAGCCAGACTCCTGCCTCTTGCTCGCATCCTTAATCGCCTCGATAGCGTGAATTTGGTATGGACGCAACAAAATCAACGCTTTTTTCTTACTGTCAATAACAGTATATTGAGTCACCATCTTATGCGCTTGAGGTATAGAAAGCACGTGTTCTGTAAAATCCAAATAATTATTGACTGCCTTATTATTTTTATCTACCCAAGTAGATAAAAATTGCTCTTTAAGTTTTCCGCAAACCGCCGACGCAATATATCTCGTATCAGTCCCATTAGACACAACGAACATCTGTAAGCACGATAAAATACCTGTATATTTACCTTGTTGCATATATTTTTGTACTTGCCGGAAGGCATCCATATAAGAATGTGCCCTGTTTTTAAGCTCTATCTGTATCATCGGCAAGCCATTGATAAGTAGGGATACATCAAAACGACGATTCCGATCCATTTCGTCGTTTTTCATGATTTTAACTTGACTAACAACTTCATAACTAGAATGCCCGCCAGCAATATCTTCTCTCCATAATACAGACAGCCTAATTGTACCCAGCGATGCATCCTCGCGCTGCACCTGTACTTTTGCTATACCATTCTCACCAGCAAGCCATTTTGCAGCATCCACGAAAGTTGGAAATGTAAGCTGTGTTTTTACCTGCTGAAATTCCTGTTCCGTTAAAGGGATTTCTTTTAAGACATTTGCATTATTGTTTTCAAGTTTATTTTTAAAATTGTTCCACAAGTCCGCTTCACTTTTTAAGTCTGCCCTATAAGTCCACTGGGAAACTCCTGAAACCAACTCATTTATCAAACTTCTTTCCATTTCTGACTCAGATGTGAATTTAACGCCCATTCCACAACGCCCCTTTTATCCATTTAATAAATTATAACACATTGAATTATATATAGTCATATCTATATTTTATCGCTTGGGAACTGCGTAAGTTTGAAAGTATAGCTGCACGAGCATCATCTATGAGTGCTGACCCTACGCTTCCTCGAGTTGAATACGAAGATATTATTTCAGGTATTGGACTGTTGAACAAGGATGTTAAATTGAAAGGAATTAGCAAACCGGGGATTGTTTTCAATCAGGGAGATGTACTCTATGGAAAGCTAAGACCATATCTTCATAATTGGTTTTTGCCTTCATTTTCTGGGCTTGCGGTAGGTGATTTCTGGGTTTTACAGCCTAAAGATGCGGATAGCAGTTTCCTCTTTAGACTTATTCAGGGACAACAATTCGACGATGTTGCCAATCAGTCAATCGGAACAAAAATGCCTCGTGCGGACTGGAATTTGGTGTCAAAAACTTTATTCTTTGTACCACCTTCTATAGACGAGCAAGCCCTAATCGGCAGATATTTTCGATCTATAGATAACCTTATCACCCTTCATCAGCGAAAATTAGACAAAACGAAAAAGTTGAAAAAGGCTTTTTTGAATTTGATTTTTGGTCAGAAGCTGCGGTTTCGTGGGTTTACTGACAGTTGGGAACTGCGTAAATTGGAAGAAATCTCAAATAAGGTTATTGAGAAAAACAAAGACTGTAAATATACTGAAACTTTTACTAATTCAGCTGAGCTTGGAATAATAAGCCAAAGAGATTTTTTTGACAAAGACATTTCTAATAATGAAAATATGAATGGCTATTATGTCGTAAGGAATGGAGATTTTGTATATAATCCTCGCGTTTCAACTTCTGCCCCAGTAGGGCCAATAAAAAGAAATAATCTAGGAAGAACAGGTATTATGTCTCCGCTATATTATATTTTTCACACGCATGATATAGTAGATGGCAGATATCTTGAATATTATTTTTCATCGACAAAATGGCATAAATTTATGAAACAAAATGGAGACTCTGGTGTTAGATCTGATAGGCTTGCAATTAAGGATACTACATTTATTAAAATGATAATTCCTATACCATCAAAAATGAAAGAACAGAGAAAAGTAGGAATCTTTTTTAAACTGCTGGATGATACAATCATTCTTCGTCAAGAAAAAATAAATCAACTAATAAAACTTAAAACCATCTTCTTGAAAAATATGTTCATATGAAAAAAGGCGCATTTGCGCCTTTTATTTTATCTTAATACAAACCGGATAAGTAATTTATAATTTTATTGTTATCCTTGTTTTCTAGTTCCTGAATTATATGTAAATATGTATGCTGTGTAGTTGTTATATTTGCATGTCCAAGTCGCCTGGCTACGCTGGCAATAGATACTCCAGCATATAACAACAAAGAGGCATGGGTATGCCTCAAACCATGCACGGATATTATTGGTATACTCACATCAGCACAATAGCTTTCAAGCTTATCATTTATAGTTGAATTAAAGATCCTCCCTCGAACAAAAATAGGCTCGTTTTGAGGGAGGTTTTTTATAAGCGTAGCAAATTGCATAGCTGTTCGCCAGTCCATCTGTATCTTCCTTATAGAAGATTTGTTTTTTGTAGGTTGAAATCCTCCTATTGGTGATTTGTAATTCCATGTTTGGGATATATTTAGTACCTGATTTGAAAAATCAAAATCCTCTGGAGTAATTGCTAATGACTCAGAAAAGCGAAGTCCTGTTTTAGCGATTAACATAATCAGCCAATCAAAGTTAATTTCTTCATTTAATTCTAATCGTGCTATTAACTTTTGTAGTTCACATTGATTAAGATATTTCGTTTTTTTTGAGGAAGCTTCTTTACCTTTTATTACGACTTTGCGTGTTGGATCACGGTTTAATAGCCCATCGTCAATTGCATCAAGTATGGCTCCTTTAAGTTGATGGTGGAAATCCATTGTAGTTTGTCGTTCATGTGTTTCAGCAAAATCGTTCAATAATTTTTGATATTCTTTACGATCTAGAGCCAAAAGTTTGGTTTCAGGTGCTAAATGCTGCAAATGTTTCAGCGTCATCAAGTATTTTCGCATTGTCACATCACGTACTGCACCTTTTTTGTAGAGAAATATCCATTGTTTAAAATACTCATGTAATAATATTGAAGATTGACCTTTTTTCATCATAAATACCTCCTGATTTTTATTTTCAGTCAACCTCTTAATTATCAGTGTATTAGATATTTTAAATCAACATATTTCTGAGAAGCACCTTTTTTAAATCTTTTAAGTTATCAAGTTTCTTTTGATGAAAGATAATTGTTTTATTAATTTTTGTATAGAGTAAATAAAATTTCTTTTGTTCTTCAATTTTTGGAAAAAAAAGATTGCCGTCTAAAGCTCCTGCATCTGATATATTAATAGTGTTCTTAGCACCTTTTGAAACTAACGGAGAAAGATATTGTGTAGAATTACTGTCATTTTTTAGTAACATGGCCACAAATGGAGCAAATACCCTGTCTGTGGATTTATAAACTGCATATAAAGGGGATACAATTCCAATTATTGTGGCTTCCTGAAAAATTCCGTAAGGAGCATCTTTTAATGGGCTCTTTGTGTAAATTAAGTCTCCTGGTTTTATTACCTTATAGTTTGATATATCATTACCAGCAAAAGAGCGTCCTTGATATTCGATTTGATTGACTGTCCCCGCTTCTCTCGAAACAGATATAACATCATTTTTTGAGAAGAGATTATTTTTATTTCGTTCATTCGATATTTTCAAAACATTTTTTAATTTTTCTTTTTTCCATTTATCCTCAAAGCCGTAAAATCTAAGTTTCTGACTAAAAATCAAATTCAAAAAAGCCTTTTTCAACTTTTTCGTTTTGTCTAATTTTCGCTGATGAAGAGTGATAAGGCGGTCGAGATTGGCAAAAAACGCGCCGATAGCTTCTTGTTCTTTGCGTTCAGGAACAAAAACGATCTTTGAAAGAAGTTCATCTTTGGTGATGCCTTTTATAGAAGTCCCTTGTACGAAAATGAGTTCACATTGTAGCTTTTTGTACAGTAGATATGCGGTGAATTTCACATCAGTTTTAAGCTCACTGAGCGACAAAAAATCTTGGCTTGTCGTGTATGAAAATGGCATAACAGCAAGCTTTCCGACTCCTACGCGGGTGATAATTGCAAGAGCGTTTTCCGGTACTATTTTCGTTGCAGAGTTCATCACTGCTAACTTAGTAATATATTTTCTTGGATGCACTCCAAACACTTGATGTTCAATCAAATCTGAAGATTGAATCCACGGAATTGTGCCATTCCAAAACTCATCATTTGAAGTGGTTGGTGTTCCTCCTCCGTAGGTTTTAGAAGCCATTTCTCCCAACTTACGTTGTTCCCAAGCGTCAGTGAAACCCTTAAAACGCACCTTTGGTGCCCTTTTAGTGTTCATGACGGAATACCTCCATAGCAGCTTCAATGATATCTTTTGATTCTTCAGTAACCGCTAACTGGCCAATCATTGCCAAAAGTTCCCTTTCAGTTTTTTTAATTTCTGCATCAATATTTTTCATTTCTTTGCTTAACTCAACAATATCAATTGGTTCTTCTTCTTCGAATGTATCTACGTAACGCGGTATGTTAAGGTTGAAATCATTTTCTTCAATTTCTGCAAAATCGGCAATATGCGTAAACTTGTCCACATTTTCTCTTTTTATATATGCATCAACAATTTTCTGAATATGATCATCCGTCATTAAATTTTGATTCTTGCCTTTTGTAAAGCATTTCGATGCATCAATAAAAAGCACATCCTTGGTTGATCGAGATTTTTTTAATACCATAATAGTTGTTGGAATGCCTGTATTATAAAAAATATTTGCAGGCAAACCAATAACCGCATAAATAGATCCAGACTCCAACAAAGATTTACGTATTTTACCTTCCGCATTGCCTCTAAACAAAACACCATGAGGTAAAACGATTGCCATAATACCGTCATCTTTTAAATGATAAAAACCATGCAGAAGAAAAGCAAAATCAGCCTTTGACTTTGGAGCTAATACACCATAATTAGAAAACCGAGGATCTTGCAAAAATCCCTTATCTGCACTCCATTTTGCCGAATACGGAGGATTCATTAATACCGCATCAAAATTTGTCGGTTCTTCTGTCGGCCAGTCTTGATCCAAAGTATCAGCATTATGCAAGTGCTGATTCTCTATCGACACGTTATGAAGAATCATATTCATCCGTGCTAAGTTGTAAGTTGAAGTATTAAGCTCTTGCCCAAAATAAGCTATTGTATCAGGCTCATTTGAATACTTGCGCGCATTGAGCAGCAAAGAGCCAGAGCCCATCGTCGCGTCATATATGGTAAATCCTTTTTTATTTTCTCTTCCATGTAAAACAATCTGTGTCATTAGCTTCGCAACTGGCTGTGGAGTATAAAATTCCCCTGCTTTTTTACCAGAGTCTGATGCAAATTGTCCAATCAAATATTCATAGGCATCACCGAGCATATCGCCAGCATAACCAGCTAAATCCAGTTGATTTAATTGTTTCATCACTTCACTAATCGTTTGGTTTGCTTTTTGGGGTGTATTCCCTAATTTTTTAGAGTATAGGTCTACATCCTCAAACAGGTTTTCATATATCTCACTTGAAGCTTCAATGTCTCTAAATGCTTGAGCAAGGTTTTCAAGTTGAAATGTTCCATTAAAAATGGTTTCTACCATTTGTGTGAATGTAAAATCCGGCGCAATACAATAAGAAAATTCTTCTTGTATATTTGCTAAAAGATCCTCGTGTAAATCATTGTCGTTATACGCTTTATCATAAATTTGGTACGCTTTCTTTACATCATTTGTTGGCTCTTCTAAAACATCAGCCACATAATATAACATTTTATCTGATAAATATTTATAAAATACCAAACCAAGCAAATAACTTTTATATTCCGAAGCATCCATCTTGGATCGTAAAATATCTGCTGAATTCCATAATGCCTGATATAACCCTTGAGTATTTTTATTTTCATCCATCGGTAAATCCACCCCTTCTAAACTTGCGCTCACTTAAAGCGATAATTAATTATAGCATTAATGATAATTATACGCATCATAGTATCTTAATTGGATAAACTACAATACACCTCAAACTCATCGTAAACACCTAAGGAAAACTACTTATGTCCTTGTTAAATAACTAAATAAGTATTAAATTATTACCTCAAAAAGATTTCGCAGGAATAAGCAGACAAATAGATTACATTATTCGTAGCTGACAAAGTTTTCATTTTGAAGATATATTTTATAACTTTTCATTTTAAATTTTTCCTCTCATACCTCAGCAGTGCTTCCTGCGCTATTTCTTCGGGTGTTTTCGGGATAGCTTTCAAATTATAAGAGCCTTGCAGCTGCAAGGCTCTTTTTTGCGTGTTGGTGCTAGTTGCGTTGCTGTTTATTTCTCTGGCTGTGCCTGTTTGGGTGTTTACTCCATTATTTTCGTTTTCCTCCCGTCCTTGTTCTGCGGCGTTATTATTTGCTCGCTGAGCTTGCTGCAAACTCCCTTCGTCTTTTGCTCGCCAGTTATCCTGCTCTCTCTGCTTTTCCTGCAGTCTGCGTTCCTTCCTTATGCACTGCGCTTCGCGCAGGGCTTTTTCCATATGATAGAAGTTCGGTTCGCGGCGGCGGGCAGTCATAATAGTCACGGCAATATTCCATTCGGCATCGTCCGTCTCGCAGAAGCGTTCTGCCCAGCCATCAATAAACCTGGCCCGTTCATCTTCGTTTCTAAACCGCAGCTTCAGCCTGTTATATTCAAACAGTTTTACCATCCGCCGTATCTGTTCATAAGGTCTCTCCATTTTTCAGCACATCCTTCGCAATATCCTCAGCCTCTGATTTGCTTATATGGTCAGGCGCACTTACGGGTTTCTCTGTCCAGGCGGCGGCAAACGCATTTCCCAGGCAGATCACCCTGGCTGGCAGTACCATAACAGCCCGCCGGCCTGCGCCTGATGATCCATATCCCAGCTTATCTACATCAGCAGTTCTTCCGCTTCCCGCTGTTTTTCGGCCTGCTGCGCTGCAAGCAGCAGCTGCCGCAGCTTAGTAAGTCCTTTTTTGATCGTTTTGCTGATCGCCGCCGGACTGACGCCAAACCTCTGTGCCAGTTCGCCGTTGCTCCAGCCTTCTAAAAAATGCAGTTCGATCAATTCTTCCTGTTTGGGCGAAAGCTGTACCAGCAGTTCCTGCACTTCTGCAAAATCCTGCTGCAGTTGCTGCTGTTCAAAATAAGTACGCGTCGTCTGCGCCGCATCTGCCGTCAGCACTTCCTCTGCAAATTCACAGCCGCTTTCTATTTCATAAGGGCAGGTCATTTCTTCATCCTTATGCCGGCGTTTCCATTCACTGCTGAGCGCCGTATACGACTTACTGACGATAAAAGCCGGCAGCTTCTCGAAATCCTGCCGCTGTCCCCACTTTTCCAGCGCCTTTACTACGGCAATCCTTTCGATCTGTTCGCCATCCTCGGCAAAACCTTTATAAGCGCTGGTATGTGCTATTTTTCGCAGTTTGATATCAAAAGCCTGCAAAATCACCCCCAGCATTTTTTTATTGCCCTGCTGCGCTAAAGCCACTATTTCGGCCCATTTATCACACTCCGCTGTTTCTGTGCAAGTAACTGTCATCAATACATCCCCTTATCTCACCCTGCTGCGGTGATCTTATTATTCAACACCTCTACTGCCAGCTCCCGCGCCGTCAGGCTGTCCAGACAGTCTATACAAATAATGAGCCCATCCAGCTCGATATAAAAATCACCGGCGCAAACAGCCTCATTACACAATTCACAGCTGTACACGGCTTCCGCCAGACTCTGCGGAGGTTCCAGCCACGCATTTTCGATCGCTGTAAAATGATCCACTAGTCACACCTTGCGCCTGAACTGCGGCGTGACGTTAAACTGCGCTTAAGCGCCCTGCGGAACAAAGCGCTGCAGTTGATATGCTCGTCCTGTGCCTGCTTGCGCAGACCATAAGGCAAAACGATACGCAGCTCTACTAAAGCATCGTCCTTTCTCGGCGGTTTCACCGTTCTGGCAGACTGCGGCTCAACTGGCCGTACAGTCTCTGTCTGGCAGTGTTTTCCCTGCAGTAAGGGGCATTTCAGCGCCAAATACAAAAGACGGGCACTCAGCACATCGCCGCCCGTCTTTTTAGATTTTTGTTGTGAAGCTAAAGAATCATTCATGTTTTTTTACCTGCTTTCGCTGAATTTAGGGTGTAAGTATCAATACTAACGCAGATCAGTAATACAAAACCATTATTAACACTTAAAACTTCCAAGTCAAAATCATAAGTATGTATGAAGGATTTACAGATTTTAATGATTTAAAAGCTTTAAGAGATGCTAAAGGTCTTTAAGATTTAAAAGATTCGGTATGCTTACTGCGTCAGTAATAATATCCCCTACTCTTATATGGCTTTTTACAAGGTCATTTTTAACCCCCTTTACATAAATATTTTTTATCCGCTGCTTGGAAGAGCAAATTTTACACTTTTTAAATTTTTCTTGCCGGCAGGTTAAAAAACAGGGCCTAAAAAGCCATATAAGAGTGAGAGGGTGTCACAGCACATCAAAATGCTGAACGGAGTACGTTAAAATAATGGCCTGCTCTCCAAACTCACAGGAAAGGAGCATCACCATGCAAATATCATCAGTACCGCTGCTGACAGCAGCCAAACTCGCCGAACTTGTCGCCCTGGGACACAACCGCATCTCGCAGATCTATCTGCACTGGACCGCAGGACGTTACGGCCAGCTTTACGACGACTACCATTTCAACATCGACGCCGACGGCAGTATTTACCAGACCTGCACGCAGCTCACCGAGCTTAAAAGCCATACGTGGCACCGCAATACCGGCGCTATCGGTATCGCTCTCTGCTGCGCCTGCGGCGCGCTGCCCCATAACGGCAGAGATACTGAGTTCGGCAAGTTTCCGCCCACTCCCCGCCAGATCAACGCCGCAGGTAAATTAGTCGCCGCACTGGCGCAGGGGCTCAATATCCCTATCGACCGCTGGAACGTGCTTACTCACTGCGAAGCCGCGCTTATCGACGGCTACGGACCGTACAGCGGCGACGCCGAAACCCGCTGGGACTTATGGTATCTGCGCGATTCACCAGGCGACGGAGCAATGAAGCCCGGCGGGCAGGTCATCAGGGGCAAGGCCCTGTGGTATGCAAAAAGCAGCCCCCTTGTTTA
>OLIT01002903.1_pt1 | contig 11511 bp, 9 predicted proteins | sample 1601341 | NCBI WGS metagenome assembly OLIT01 (sample SAMEA2452121, study PRJEB22498) | human gut metagenome | biome: human feces; feature: human gut; material: feces | place: Australia | collected 2012
CAAGGGAGCTCCGCCCCTTGACCCCGCAAGGGGGATTCCCCCTTGACCCTTTTTTGGCGACCCGGCTTGGTCGCGCTTCCTTGATTGAACTTTTCAGCGGCTTTTCTTTTACTTTTTATCCAGTTCAGACGTGCAGTGCGGGCAGCGCGTCGCCTTAATCGGAATCTCGCTCAGGCAATAGGGGCACTTTTTCGTCGTCGGCGCGGCAGGCGCAGCAGGCTTCTTCCCGATGCTCATCAGCGCGTTAATCCCCTTCAGCAGCACAAACAGCACCAGCGCCGTGATGAAGAAATTCACCACCGTCGTCAGGAACGACGCAAACGCCGCGCCGAATGTCCATGCCACACCGTCGGAAATGTCGCCGGGGCCGCCGGTGAAAATCAGCGATAGCAGCGGATTGATGAAATTCGTCGTCAGTGCCGTGACAATGCCGGTGAACGCGCCGCCGATGATGACGCCGACCGCCATGTCCATCACGTTGCCGCGCAGGGCGAACTTCTTAAACTCTTCGATGAACTTTTTCATGGGGAAACCCCTCCTCCCAATTTGATACTGTCAGTATAGCACGCAGGGCGACCAGTTGCAAGCGCTTGCGGCGCGAAAAAAACGAAAAGAGGATGCAGAATGACGAAGAAACAATGGATTGCGGATGGATTGCTGCTGGCAGCGGCAATTATCTGGGGGTCAGCGTTCGCAGTGGTGAAAAATGCGCTGGACAGTGTGCCGCCGTCGATGATGATTGCGCTGCGCTTCGGCATTGCGGCGCTCATCAGCGGCGTGATTCTCCGCAAACACCTGCGGGGGCTGACGCGCGGACAGGTGCTGATGGGGTTGCTCGTCGGCGTACTGACCGGGCTGGCGTACATTGTGCAGACCATCGGATTGCAGGACACGACCGCCGGGAAAAATGCGTTTCTGACGACGATTTACGTCCTGCTGGTGCCGTTCGGCAGTGCGGTGCTGTTCCATGAGAAGCTCGGCGCGCGGCGATATGTCGCGGCGGTGCTGATGCTGCTGGGCATCGGCATCCTCTCGCTGGACGGCGAAAGCGGCGGACTGAATCGCGGCGACGTGCTGACGCTGGTGTGCGGCGTGCTGTATGCGGCGCAGATTATCTCCGTCGGGCGCTGCAACGAACGCATGGATACTTATGCGCTGATTGTGCTGGAGTTTGCGTTCGCGGCGCTGACGGGGCTGTGCTGGTCGCTGGCGACGGAGCGGGGGATGCCGATACAGTGGAACATGCAGTCCATCGGCGGCATTTTGTATGTCGCGGTGTTCTCAACCATGCTGGCATCGTCCTGCCAGAATATCGCGCAGAAGCTCGCACCGACGTCTCATGCGGCGCTGCTGATGAGCCTCGAATCCGTGTTCGGGGCGCTGTCCGGCGTGATTTTTCTGGGCGAAAAGCTGACCATCCGAATGGGACTGGGCTTTCTGGTGATTTTCGCGGCGGTGGTGCTGAGCGAAACGACGGCATCATCAAAAAAATTCACGGAAAATGTATGAATATGCATTGACAAGCGGATGATTCTGCGCTATACTATGCACTGTTCCCCGGAAGCGCTCCGGCGGACAATAAAATCGTGAAAAACCTGTTTTCAGGAGGATGGTAACAATGAAGAAGCTGCTGAGTGTGGTTATTGCTCTGATGATGATGGTGACGTTCGTGTTCGCGGAAGAAGCCGCGCCCGCGGAAGTCAAGACCCTGTACGCAGGTGTGCTGACGGTTGGCTGCGAAGCCGGTTATCCGCCTTTCGAGATGGTTGCGGACGACGGCGAATCCGTTGTCGGTCTGGACATGGACATCATGGCGGCTGTGGCGGAAAAGCTGGGCTTGCAGATGCAGGTTGTGACGACCTCCTTTGACGGCATCTTCGACGGCATCGGTGTGAACTACGACGTGGTTTGCTCCGCCGTGACCATCACCCCTGACCGTATGCAGAACATGCTGTTCTCCCTGCCCTACATCACCAACTATCAGGCGGTGGTTGTGCCGGCGGACAAGGACGTGGAAATCAATTCCTTCATGGATTTGGACGGCTATGTCATCGGCGTGCAGAAGGGCACGACCGCGGACATCCTGATGGGCGACTATGAATCCACCAAGACCATCAACGTGACCGTGGTGGCGAACGACAAGCTGAGCAACTGCTTCACCCAGCTGACCAACGGCGAAATTCAGGCGGTTGTGGTGGACAGCGGCGTTGCGGAAAGCTATGTTGCGAAGAATCCGGAACTGTACAAGATTGTCTATCAGGACATGACCGAAGGTGAGCAGTTCGCCATCGCGATGGGTCTGAACGATACCGACATGCAGGCCGCCATCAACAAGGCAATGGCGGAACTGGAAGAAGACGGCACGCTGAAGGAAATCTACGAGTACTGGTTCGGCGCGGAGTCCGAGGAAACTGCGGAGTAATCAGCCAATAGCCGCAAACAATCCGCACCTGCCGGGTGGAAACATCCCATCCGACAGGGCGCGGTTTTTTGTGTGAGAAGGGAATCCGCTGACCATGCGGCGGGAAAGGAATCGGATATGAAGGGAAAAATGCCCGCAAAGCTGTTCCGGGTCGATCGGTGGCAGCGGAAAACAAAAATCGTCGTCAGCATTGTGCTGCTCGTCCTCATCGTCGTTGGGATTCTCTCGACCATGATGCCCACGCGCGAGGAAATGCTGGCGAACACCTCGGAAGCCATGCAGCAGCGGTTGGCGGAGGATGCGCAGAGCACCCGCAAGCGCTTGACCATTTCCTATAACCCGCTGTTCTGCGTCAGCTATCTGTCCGTCTCGTCCAGCGGGCGCGACGTTGTGTCGGAAAGCTACGTTGGCTTCTGCAACCAGATTATTCCGGCGAACGACGGTGCAATGCAGGTCGTCGGGCAGATGATTAACTACACCTACCGGATGCTCGGCGGCGGCCGCAACCTGATGTACGGCGCAAAGCTGACCATCCTGCTGACGACCATCACCGTGTTCTTCGGCTTGATTCTGGGCACCCTGCTGTCGCTGGGCAAGATCAGCAAATTCAAGCCGCTCAGCAAGATTTGCAGCGGTTATATCTTCTTCTTCCGCGGCACGCCGCTGCTGATTCAGCTCTTCGTCGTCTATTTCACGCTGCCGAAGCTCTTCGACTTCTCGTGGACGGGGCTGTTCAGCGCCTATGGCACAGACGCAACCTACATGGGTTCGTTCCTTGCCTCGTGCATCACGTTCAGCCTGAACTCTGGCGCGTACTGTGCGGAAATCGTCCGCGCGGCGATTCAGTCCATCGACAAGGGTCAGCATGAAGCTGCGAAGGCCCTCGGCATGACCTACTGGCAGACCATGTCGCACATCGTTATCCCGCAGTCGATTCGCCGGATGATTCCGCCTGTCTGCAATGAGTTCGTCATGATTCTGAAAGATGCGTCGATTGTGTTCGCGATTTCTTTGCAGGACATCACGACGATTGCCAACAACATTCGCACCAGCGAAGGCTCGAACCTCGTCTTTATCCCTGCGCTGATTCTCTATCTGATTATCACCGCGCTGTTCACGTTCATCTTCAACAAAATCGAGAAGAAATTCTCGGTGTACGAATAAGGAGGTGTCCCGATGGAAAATCAGGAAGCGTTCATGCTGGAAACGCAGCATGTTTCCAAACATTACGGCAAGCTGGAAGTCTTGAAGGACATCAACCTGCAAGTCAAAAAGGGCGAAGTCATCTGCCTGATTGGCCCGTCCGGCGCGGGCAAATCCACCTATCTGCGCTCGCTGAACCAGCTGGAGACGATTACGGGCGGCAAAATCTTCATCAAGGGGCATCTGCTGCTGCACCGCGAGCATGACCACACGGTGGAGCGCATCGACAAGAAGACGCAGCAGCAGCTTCTGCTGGAAATGGGCATGTGCTTTCAGCGCTTCAACCTCTTCCCGCACAAGACGGTGCTGGACAACGTGATGATGTCGCCGATTATCGTCAAGCACGAGGACAAGGAGCAGGTACGTCAGGAGGCGCTGACGCTGCTTGACCGCGTTGGCTTGAAGAGCAAAGCGGATGAATATCCGAACCGCCTCTCCGGCGGACAGCAGCAGCGCGTAGCGATTGCGCGCGCCTTGGCGATGAAGCCGGAAATCATGCTCTTCGACGAGCCGACCTCCGCCCTTGACCCGGAACTGGTTGGCGAGGTGCTGAACGTTATGAAAGACCTTGCGTCCGAGGGCATGACGATGCTGTGCGTGACGCACGAAATGGGCTTTGCGAAGGAAGTATGCAACCGCGTGCTGTTCATGGCGGACGGCTACATCATCGAGGAAGGCACGCCGACGCAAGTGTTTGAAGACCCGCAGAACCAGCGCACGAAGGCGTTTTTGCGGTCGGTGCTGAATGCGTAAATTATGAAAGAACCCACTGTGGAGGCTTGAAACTCCCAGTGGGCTTTCTTTATGCGGCTGTCAGTGGAAATGCATACCTCGTGGATAAACACGCGGGCATAGTATGCCAGTGCGCACAACGCAATCGCGCAAAAGGGTCAAGGGAGGAACTCCCTTGTGGGGTCAAGGGGCAAAGCCCCTTGCGGAGTCCAGAGGCAGAGCCTCTGGTGCCTCCCCTTACCTTCGCACATTCTCTGCCCCCTTCTGCCGCGCCTTGTCCGCGTACATGGCTTCGTCCGCGCGCTGCATGATGTCACGGATAGATAGTTCGCTCTGACTTGTGGCGTAAGCGCTGCCCAGCGCGGCATGAACCGCCCACCCGCAATCAAGGTGCCGGCTGCGCAGGTTGTCGCGCGCCGCCTGCATCTCCGCAATCATCACATCCTCATGCTGATTGACATAAATCGCGGTGAACTCGTCGCCGCCCGTGCGGTAGACCCCGTAGGCGCTCACCAGTTCCGCGCGCAGGACGCGCCCAATTAGCGCAATTGCTTCATCACCCGCCTGATGTCCGTGCGTGTCATTGATGCGCTTCAGGTCATTCAAGTCGCACGCCACCACGCCAATTGATCCGTTGCTGGAAAGCTGCCAGTTGTTCGCCAGATTCACCGCATCCTCCTGAAGCGCATTGTGGTTGCGCAGCCCGGTCGGCAGGTCAATCATGGCACGATCGTGGTATGTGCCAACGGGATTCTCGACGATGAAGTACATCATCAGCGTAATCACCGTCAGCTTCACCGCGGACAGCATCAACTCCGGGAACGCCATCTGCAGGCACGTCATTGCCGCCATCAGCACCAGCACCAATGTCATCAGCACGCAGACCAGCCGATCCAGCTGAAACCGCGCGCGGAAAAGCAGCACTGCGCTTACCAGACACAGGGCGATGCCGATAAAGAAATACAGGTGCATGAACGCGCCGTCGGGGTAATTGATAACAAGCCCCTGTGTGAAGTGCATCGGAAACAGCGGTGCAGCAAACAGAAGCAAGAACGGAATCAGGATTGTCACGATACGAACCACCTGCAGCGGAGTGATGCTGGCAATGTACCAGCACATTTCGCCAAGGAAAGCGATCGCAGTTGCGCAGCAGAGCAGATGCAGCAGACGGTTCACCAGCAGCGGCGTGGTATCCAGCAGATTGGCAGTAACTTCCGTAAGGATAGTCAGCACGACGTGACACAGCGCGTAAATGCACATCCTGCGGAAACGCCGGGACGCGCTGCTGTGGTTATACAGATGGCTGAACACCAGCAGCAGCGCAATGGTAATCAAGCACACAATCCCGGAGCGCTGCCGAAGATAAATCTCCATAAGCACACATCCTTCGGGGAAATATGGGAAAATGTGCAACCATTATACACGATTTTTCACCAAAAGAGAACCACCTTCAGGTTGATTTTTTGCAAAAAAAGCCAAATGCAATGAAAAAAACATCAGCAGAACAAAAAATCATACTATTGGGAGGATGAAAATTTGCAGGCGGCGCAGGTGAATCCGGAGATAGCATCAATAGCGGATTTTCGCTTGAACCTTTCCCCCGGATGTGCTATGATAAGCGCGGGAGTGTGAACAACATGGAACAGTTTTCCCGGACGATTTCGCTCGTCGGGCAGAGTGCCTTTGACCGCGTGCATCAGGCGCGCGTAGCGGTGTTCGGCGTGGGCGGCGTCGGCGGATATGTGTGCGAAGCGCTGGTGCGCAGCGGCATTGCGGAAATCGACCTGTTCGACCGCGACGACGTGAGCATCAGCAACCTGAATCGGCAGATTATCGCCCTGCATTCGACCATCGGGCAAGATAAGGTGGACGCGATGGCGGCGCGCCTGAAGGACATCAACCCCCATGTGCGCGTGAACTGCCGCAAGATGTTCTATCTGCCGACAAATGCGGACGAAATTGATTTGTCTGTGTACGACTTTGTGGTAGATGCAGTGGATACCATTGCGGCCAAGCTGGAACTCGCGCGCCGCTGCGAGCAGGGCGGCATCCGCTTCATCAGCGCGATGGGCGCGGGCAACAAGCTCGACCCGTCCTGCCTGCGCATTGCCGACATTACGAAGACGAGTGTCTGCCCCTTGGCGCGGGCGATGCGCGTTTCGTGCAAGAAAAAAGGCATCCGGCACATGACCGTTGCCTATTCGCTCGAACCAATGCATCCGCCTGTCCAGCCGATTGCGGAAGAGAGCGATCGCCGCAAGGATATTCCCGGCAGCACCGCGTTTGTTCCGGGAGCGATGGGGCTGCTGATTGCCTCCCACGTCGTGCGGACGCTTATGGCAGGGGATGAACCAGCACGTCCTGAAGGGTAATCCCCTCAAGATAACTCTGAATCACGCGGTCAAGCCCCTCCCAGACGAATAGCGTCTGACATTCATTGCAGCGCTCGCACTCATTCGGGTGACGATCCAGACACGCTACCGGCGCAAGCGACCCCTCCATCACGCGGATAATTTCCGCCACGGACAGCTTTTCCGGCGCAATTGCCAGCCGATAGCCGCCTTGATGCCCGCGCGCGCCGCGGAGGATACCCGCCTGCGACAGCACGAGCGCAATCTGCTCCAGGTACTTCTTGGAAATGCCCTGACGCTCCGCGATTTCCTTGAGCGTCACCGTTCCGCTGCTCTGATGCTGCGCCACATCGACCAGCATCCGCAGGGCATAGCGTCCCTTTGTCGAAATCTTCAACAGGAACACCTCCTCTGATAGCGCTATAATACCATAGATTTTGTATGATTACAAGCCCATTTTTCGGCGGCGCGGGAATTTGCATTCCTCCGCCGCCGTTTTTATACTATTTCCAGATAAGAATGCGCCAAGATGCGCCGCGAATTTTTCATTCTGGCTAACGTGAATGAAACGCAGCGTAGCAGCGCTACGCTAAGTGGAATGAGCGGACGCCAGAAGGGAAAAGGCGCAAGCAGATGGCGCAGGTGAATCTGGAAATAGTATGATTACAAGATTGCCGCCAAGCCCAGCATCACCGCCAGAAACAGCACATTCACCCCTGTAAACACCGCAAAGTACCTGCCCTTCTGCGCGCCCTCTCCCGCCCCGTACAGCCGGAACGAAATCAGGCTCGCCAGCGACGCAATCAGCGTCCCCAGCCCGCCCAGATCAACCCCCAGCGCCAGCGCTTTTGCGTTCTGCGTGAACGGCGACAGCAGCAGGCACGCCGGCACGTTGCTGATGACCTGACTCGTCAGCAGCGCCACCGCCATCGGGCTGCGCGCCATCATCGCTTCCAGCCACGCGCGCACCGGCTCGCACGCCTTCACCGATGCCACAAAGACAAAGAAGCACACGAACGTCGCCAGCAGCGTGTAATCCACCTGCCGGATTGTCCCCCTGTCCAGCGCCAGCGTACCAAGGAACACCGCCGCCGCCAGCGCCCACGCGGGCAGCACCTTCGCAATCGCCAGCAGCGCCAGTGCGCTCAATGCCCCATACAGCGTGAGCATCTTCCCCGCCAGCGGTGCGCGCGCGGACGCATCCACCGCAACGCGCTCCTTCGGCAGCAGCAGGCACAGTGCCAGCAGCAGCGCAAGCGCGACGGCGGCATACGGCGCGAGCAGGGTCAGGAAATCCAGCGCCGTCAGCCGCCCGGACGTGTACAGGTACAGATTCTGCGGATTGCCAATCGGCGTGACCATGCTGCCCAGATTCGCCGCGACCGTCTCCAGCACGACTGTCCAGATGGTGCTTTTCTGCCCGCCAGCGCGGAAGAGCAGCAGCGTCAGCGGCACAAGCGTCAGCAGGGCAACATCATTCGTCACCAGCATTGAGAGTACGAAACACAGCGCCACCATCACCGCCGAAAGTCCGCGGAGCGTCGTCACACGCCGGGTGAGTTTCCGGCTGACGGCGTCCAGTGCGCCCATACGCCGGAATCCCGCGACAATCGTCATCAGCGAGAAGAGCATCAGCAGTGTCGTCGTGTCGATGCCTTGCAAGTGTATGACAGACGGCGGGGTCAGCAGGAAAGACAGCAGCGCGCAGACGAGTGCCGCGCTCAGCACCGTTTCCCGGCGGAAATACTGCAAAATTCGTTTCACCATGTGGTTTTGCTCCTTATGGAAGATGCAAAAAGCCAGCGGCATTGCACCGCCGGTTCATTAGGGTAACACCTCATTTGTGCGGTGTTGCATAGAATACTTTTTAACTGAAGCGTTCCGCCGTCATCGACGCAAGATACCGAATTCTGCTCTGCGAATCCTCCAAGCATTCAATCAGCAGCGGATTGAACGCGCCGCATTCGCCATTGCGAATCATCTGCATTGCCTGTTCATGCGAAAAACCCTCTTTATAGACGCGCGGCGAAATCAGCGCATCATACGCATCGGCAATGGAAACGACCTGCGCGGCAATCGGGATTTCCTCGCCCTTTAAGCCGTCGGGGTAGCCGCCGCCATCGTAGCGCTCGTGATGCCAGCGGCAAATCTGGTACGCCGTGCGCGCCAATTCCTCGTCTCGGTAGTGGTCCAAGCGCGCGAGCATGGACGCGCCAATCAGCGTATGCGACTTCATGACAATGTACTCTTCTTCGGTCAGCTGGCCGCTTTTGTTGAGGATTTTCTCGTCGATGCCCATTTTGCCGATATCGTGGAACGCCGATGCGGTCACGATGACCTTGCGTTCATGCGGCGTGAGGGTATAGCGCTTCGTTTTGCTGACGAGGGTATCCAGCAGCACCTCTGTCAAAAGGCAGAGGTGCCGCATGTGCGCGCCGCTTTCGCCGTTGCGGGCGCTGACGACTTCGCTGATAATCTCCAGCATCAGGCGGTTGCTGCGCTCCTTCTCGTGAATCTGGTCGCGCACCTGATTGCTCAGGCCCCGCTGGCGGGCATAGAGCTTGATGGTATTGCTGATCCGCTGGCTGACGACATCGGCGTCGAACGGGCGGGTGATGTAGTCGCTCACGCCTAAATCGTAGGCGCGGTGGATGGTGTCCGCGTCGTTCTCGCTGGAAATCATGACGACGGGAATTTCCTCCAGCCACTGATTCGCCGCCATCAGCGAAAGCATATCAAATCCGCTGAGCGTCGGCATAAGCAAATCCAGCAGCACAAGAGCGATTTCCGTGCCGTAGCGCCGGAGCATATCCAAGCCCTCCAGCCCATCGGCAGCTTCCAACACGTCGTAGCGGTCGGGAATCAGCCCATTGAGAATGGCGCGGTTCGTCCGGGAGTCATCGACAATGAGAATTTTCATGCGCGGTCGGGTATCCTTGCGCGGCGCAATATCTTCCGCGGCGATTTCGGAATCCGTAACAACGGCATTGCGGCTCTTTTTTGCCTGCATCATCAGCTGATTGGCGCGTTCAACCGCGCAGTCAATCGGCTCGCCGCGGTTAATCAACCCGCCGATGCTGACGGACAGGCGGATGTCCTCCAGCCCCGGCAGCCGGGTTTCGCTGATTTGGCAGCAGATATCCTGCAATTTCTGCTGAAAGGTGGCTTCCTCGATGTGCGGCAGGAGCAGCAGAAACTCATCCCCGCCATAGCGGATGATGGTGTCCGAGCGGCGAACACAGTGGCGCATCACGCCAACGGCGGCTTCCAGCATCTTATCGCCTGCCTGATGCCCATACGTTTCGTTGCATGCCTTGAAGCCGTCCATGTCCAGGACGGCAACGCCAGCTTCCATGCCGCGATTTTTTAGGGCATCCTCATAATAGCGGCGATTATACAGCCCGGTCAGCGCGTCGCGGTAGAGCTTTTCGCCCATGCTGCCGGTCTGGGTGAGCATCTGTCGGCGCTGCACCACGGCTTCGGGGGTATCCTGCTGCAAGTCCTGTACGAGCTCCAGCACGCAGGGTTCGCCGTCCACCTCGACATAGCGGGCGAAGATTTGCTCTGCCCGCTGCGGGGTAACGTCGAGTGTAGTGAGCTGTCGCTTTTCGTGCAGCACGCGGCATTCAAGATCGGTGCGCTTGGAATGCGCCTGCGGTGCGTGCAGAACGGCCTTTTCGTTCAGCAGCCGTACACTGGAGAACGTCTGCCGGAAGCACGCCATTTGGACTTCCGCTTCTTTGCGCGTCATTTTGATTTGTGCTGTCATGGTTCTCCTTCTCCCGGTTATTCCTTCCGTCCTTCCATCCTACAAGGGGACAATAAATGAAATTGCCCCGTAAGCACCTTCGGCGCGTTCCCTGCGGTCATTTCCCTGTTGCGCAAGGGAAACGGAATGCTTCAGCCCTTCCAGTACTTCCCGTCGAGTTCGCGGTACTGGATTGCCTCCGCAACGTGTGTCGTGCCGATGGTGTCCGCGCCGTCCATGTCGGCAATCGTCCGAGCGACCTTCACCACGCGGCCGTATGCGCGCATACTCATGCCCATGCGCTCCACTGCCATGTGCAGAAGCGCCGTTGCTTCCGGGGTCATTGGGCAGTATTTCTTGCTTAAGCCCGCGTCAAGCTGCGCATTACAGTGGATGCCGTCCTGCGCATAGCGGACTTGCTGCAATTCACGCACCTTCCGCACGCGTGCGCCAACTTCCGCCGAGGATTCCGCCGCGCCGCCCTCGCTGATTTCCTTCACGGGCACAGCGTCTACCTCCACCTGAATGTCGATGCGGTCAAGCAGCGGGCCGGAGATGCGGTCGAGGTAGCGGCGGATATCCTTCGCGGAGCAGCGGCATTTCTTCGTCTTGCTGCCATAAAATCCGCAAGGGCACGGGTTCATGCTGGCAACCATCATGAAACTGGACTGGTACTGCGCCTGATTGTGGATGCGCGTCACACTGACGACGCCGTCCTCCAGCGGCTGGCGCAGCGCTTCCAGCGTGTTGCGGCTGAACTCCGGCAGTTCATCCAAGAACAGCACGCCGTTGTGCGCCAGCGATACTTCACCCGGCTTTGCGTTCGACCCGCCGCCAATCATGCTCGCGACGGATGCGCTATGGTGCGGCGCGCAGAACGGGCGCTCCGCCATCAGCCCCGTACCCGGCGCAAGGCGGCCGGCGATGGAGTGAATGCGCGTCGTCTCCAGCGATTCGGAGAAGGTCAGCGGCGGCAGAATGCCCGGCAGGCAGCGCGCCAGCATCGTCTTACCCGAACCGGGCGTGCCGACCATCAGCAGATTATGTCCGCCGCT
>OLIT01002907.1_pt1 | contig 11504 bp, 7 predicted proteins | sample 1601341 | NCBI WGS metagenome assembly OLIT01 (sample SAMEA2452121, study PRJEB22498) | human gut metagenome | biome: human feces; feature: human gut; material: feces | place: Australia | collected 2012
CCCTCGACGTGGTTCTGGTCGGGATGACCACCACGTCCGCCTCCTTCAGCCAGTCCGCCAGTCCCTCCTGCAAGGCTCCCGGCGTGTCCACCACGGCGACCTGCGCACCATCCTCCTCATGCGTCTTGTGCAACGTGCCGCCCTGCGTGTCCAAGTCGTAGAAGCTCACAGGGATACCGGAGCGCTCGAAGGAGAAGGCAATCTCGTCAGCGACCAAGGACTTGCCAACGCCGCCCTTCTGATTGCATACCAGAATCGTCTTCATATCCTCACCTCGCTATGTATTTAATCAATTGCGTATTTCTATATTTAATTATATGAGCCGACAAATGTGTGTTCAACTGCCACTTTCGGGGCTCTATCTGGGCTTTTGCTGGTCTCCAAACGGGCTTCACGCCCTCGCTTCGCTCCGTCCGTTCCGCCACGCATTCCGAATCCGTCTCATAAATGAGCGGACGACGAAAACCCCGATTTTCCGCCCCTTGCGTGTACGTCCATCAACAGCCCTTCTGAAGGTCTCTTCGTAGCCCGCGAGCGGGGACTTGAGAAAGGGAGCAGCTTGACGCTGCTCCCTCATCTTTTCGGCTACTCGCTGAACTGCGTGTCCTTGTCCGCCGACCTCGGCGTCCTCACGCCCACACGCTGCTCGGCCTCCTCGACACGACGCGGCATGCGCTCGCACTTCAGATGCTCCTCGCGCTCGTCCTCGTTGGACAGCGCCTTTTCTGCCGCATCCTCGCCAAAGTGCATGGCGATGTACTGGCGGCACAGCTCGATCTGGTTCTCGATGCTCTCGCCCTTGCCGGTGAATTTGGACTTGCGGGAGTAGATAACGTATTGCTTCGGCGTATCTTTCGTTTTCATGGCGGCACCTTGCACTATTCGTTAGGTTGGTAGATATATTATAACGTATTGGAATCCATTTGAAAAGGTACCGAGAGAAGAATCTGAAATATTTCTGCGAAAATGTTCTCTCTTTCCGGTTTTTGAAAAGTGTTGATTTCCACGAAAAAGCCTCCGTTTTACCTCTCGGATGTGTTCCATAAGAAAACATCCACGCCCACCAGTTTGCGGCGGTCTGAGAGAAAAAAACAGAGGCTTTCGCACCCTAAATGATGCAGTTTTGAGGGCATCGCTCATGCAAGCTCAAAATATGATTGATGAAATGAGCGATGCATGTTATAATATGGGCAATCAAACTACGCTGTGAGGTGCTCATGAAAAACAAACAGCCGCCTTTTCAAATTACAAACAAAATCATTGATGAGGTTGCAGAAATTTCAGAGCTGACCGGCAGACTTTCTGCGCACGATCATCTTTCCAGTAACCCCAATCTGCGCCGCACCAATCGGATCCGAACCATTCACGGCTCCCTTGCCATCGAGCAGAACACCCTGAGTCTGGAACAGGTCACTGCCGTTCTGAATGGCAAACATGTTCTGGCTCCGCCCAAGGACATTGCCGAAGTCAAAAACGCTTATGAGATTTACGAGCGCTTGGACGAGCTTGATCCGTATTCCGTGGACGATTTGCTGACCGCTCACGGTATTATGACCCGCGGACTTGTAGAAGAATCCGGCATGTTCCGCACGCGGCCCGTCGGTGTTGTAGATCAGGAGGTACATGTCCTGCATTTTGGCACGCTGCCGCAATATGTGCCTGATTTGGTCGTGGAACTGCTGAATTGGGCAAAGCACAGCGACCTGCACATGCTGATCCGAAGCTGCGTGTTCCACTATGAGCTGGAGTTGATCCATCGATGGACAAGAAAGTCCTGCGCTGGCAGATGATTGAGCAGTTCTTGCAGACGCATGAGTATATCATGAATGCCGATGTGCGGGAGCTGTGCGGGGTTTCGGCAGCGACGGCCAATAGAATTTTGGCTGGGCTGGCGAACGAGGGAAAGCTAGTAAAACGCCAAGAAGAGAGTCATTGGGCTTACAAAATGTATCGTGACATTGCCCCAAAAGTATAAAGAGGAGGGAACAATATGGAATACACATTAGAGCAACTTCAACGAAAGAAAAAACCTATTTACTCCTTACGAGCTCCATTAAATTTAGCTACAAGAGAAAGTGGGTTAAAGACAAAACAACTGTATCGAACAGAGTTTATGCGAGATAGGGATAGAATTCTTTATTCAAAAGCCTTCCGTCGGTTAGCAGGAAAAACTCAGGTTTACTTGTCCGGTGTTGATGATCACCGAAGGACAAGGCTAACGCATACTTTAGAAGTTTCACAAATTGCTCGTTCAATCGCCGGTCCCTTGCGGTTGGATACTGACCTGGTTGAAGCAATTGCACTTGGACACGACCTCGGTCATACGCCTTTTGGCCATGTCGGCGAACGAATGCTACATGAAATAATGACACCCGAAGAAGAACATATACTTGGGAAAGAATGCCCACTCAATGTAAAAAAAGATGAGCACCTAGCCAAAGAACTTCTTCCCTACTTGGGGTTTAAGCACAATCTGCAAAGTTTAAAAACCGCAATGGCTCTTGAAAAAAATTATGGTGATCATGGATTGGACTTGACTAATTTTACCTTGTATGGAATACAAGCTCATTCAAGAGCTAAGTATGCCGAAGGGAGGCTTCCTAATCACGATCAGTTGTTTTACTACGAAGACTATTTGAGAAAAGGCTGCTGTTTAACAAAAGAAACACCTGCTTGGTCTTTGGAGAGCTTTGTTGTTGCAGAAGCGGACGAAATTGCACAACGACACCATGATGTCGAAGATGCTATTCGTGGTGGATTAATTTCAAAAGAGGAAATTGTAAAAATTATTAAGACTAACTTTAAAGATTATTTACGACCTTGAGATAAGAAGCAATTAAAGGATGCCATCGCCTTAGATACAGAGGCATTTATCGCAATCATTTCTAGAATAATTGTAAATATGTTTGTCACAAATTTGTTACGCGCCTCTGTTGTAAATATCAATTCTTTCATCTACAATGAAAAATTAACGCAGAACTCGTTTGCTGATTATATAAAAACACACCAACCTGATGATCCTAGAATCGTCAATTTAATTGCGTATGATACTGCAGAGAAGACGTCGAACTTTGTTGAATGCGCAAAAGATTTTAAGGCAACTATCACGAGTAGAGTCTTGTCATCTTACGATATACAGAGCGCAGATGCAAAAGGAAAATATGTAATTCGAAAACTATTCCAAGCGTACTATCACTCCCCTCAACAACTACCGAATCATTGTGTATTTGAATTCTTGATTGCATATGGCCCAACAGTGTATTCTCAAAAGATACTGCTCCAAACAGCCAAAGTTGAAGGCATCGGAAAAATAAGAGATAACTTTTCTTCTATCATAGAAAAACTACGAACTGATCAGAAGAAAGAACGATTAATTTTAATGCGAGTTATCTGTGATTATATTGCTGGTATGACAGATACTTATGCGCAAAAAGCATATGAAGATTTATATGGCTAAAATATTTGAATTAATAGCGCCAAAACGCAACGACAAATCGCTACAGGCTATGTTCGATGACACTCTGTGTGCTATTCATAATTTCAAACTTTTTAACCACTTATCGGAAGGCCTCTTGGCAGCATGGGACGACCCGCTCTTCCGGGCAATCTTGAATTTTTTATTAGAAGGTACACCACGACCGTATATCATATGGTGAGATTTCATTAGAAAGCTTTATACCCCATTATGCCATTCCGGCGGAAGACATAATGGGGTATAGCTCATATTCACTGCCAGTTTCGTTTCAGAACCTCACCACTTGTCGTACGTCAAGTTGAAACCGCAAACAGACTTGTCATACGACAAGTTTATCCGATTTTCTGTCCGTGTAAAACCGCCGCCCCGATTTTTCAGTCAGGACGGCGGTTTTGTTATGCAAGGCTTATCAGATATTCTTCCACATTCTGATACGAAATGCCGTCTATCACTTGGCTTTCCCCGCGATAGAGGACAAGCTTTCCGGCGATCGGGCCGTAGCGGTGCTCGGTCTGGGCGCATTTTTGCTCGTCGATCAGATGGCGATACTGCTGCGGGACAGCTTCCTCGCTGTGCTTGATCTCAAAAATCCGACAAGAGCCTGCCTCCGGGTCAAACACCACCATGTCAAATTCGCCCACGGGAAATTGCAGGACAAATACCTGCTTCTTGGGGTTTGCCAGCTTGGTTTCCAGCAGGACAATGTCCTCCAGCATCCGCCCCTTGATCTCGGTCAGGATGCGCTGCTGTACGGCGGTGCGCTCCGCAAGAGACAGCGCGCTGAATGTTTCATCCAGCAGCAGACTGCGGATCAACGCATCCGCCTGCGCATAGCGGAGACCCGGCTGTGCGATCACCGTGCGACTGGATTTCGTGCTGACATCCGGCAGGTACAGCACATCGATCTCCCGCGTTAAGTCCAACAAGTCCAGATACTCCTTGATCTCCGCCGCGTGAACATCGTCCAGAGCTACGGTCTGCTCTGCCCTGTTGCGGATCTCCAGCAGCTTCCGCAGGTTGTCGGTGACAAGCGCAAGGTCGATGCGGTCGAGGATGTCCGTCGGGTTCTTCCGATCCCGGCGCAGGTTGCTGGCGGAAATGCCAAGGTCGTGGGACTTCCAATCCTGCGACAGCACCTCCAGCGTGAAGCGATGGTTGATGTCCTCCACCACCCGGTTGATGGCGCTGGTCAGCTCGCCCTTCTCGTATAAATCCCGCAGATGGCGAAAATGTCCCTCATACTGATAGCAGCGCAGGGAGTGCTGGATGTTGCGGGCAATGGCGGTGTCCACATATTCGTCGGTGCTTTCCTTGCTGGCAAACGTGGAGGTCTCGTTGTAGTGAACGCCGCCGAGACTCATGGTGCCGCCATAGCGGATATACTCATCGATGCCGTGAACGCCGAGGACAGCTTCAAACTCTCGGTAAGGGATGAATGTGGTGTGTAGCAGAATGCAGCGGTCGTAAAGCTGCTCGTCCTCGGTAAAGAGAAAACCCAGCGAGTCCGTGCCGGAGAGCACGATCTTCATGCCGCAGGCTGCGAACACGTCAGAAAACAGCGCTGCACCCTCGATGAAATCCTCCATCAGCGTCACCTCGTCGAGGAACACATAGCGAAAGCCCTGCGCTTCCAATGCCTTGAGGTCGCGGTTCACGTCTGCCAGTGTGTCTTTTGCAGTGATCTGAATGAACGCTGCCTTGGCAAGCTCCGCGTCGCTCATCTCCGCAAAAATCTGGCGGATCATGGTGGTCTTTCCCGTCCGGCGCAGGCCGTAGAGAATGAACACCTTATCCTGCGGCTCGCCGTAGACAAAATCATGCAGCTGCCGGAAGCACTCGCGCTTGCGATACCGACGGACAGAGGCAGAAAAGGTACGCAGTGCCTCGCCAGTGCGGATATTCGTTGCAAAGGTATGTGCAGTGGCAGCAGATACGGATTTCTTGGGCAGCTGCTTCTGCAGCGCCTTCAGTTCTTTTTCCAGTGCTTTCCGGCGCTCAATCTGCTTCCGGAAAGAATCCACCTCTTCTGCAGGAATATACTTCTCCCGGCGCTTCTTGTTCTCTGTCCAGCGGTGATAGAAATACATATTGCCGCGGATCGTCTTCTTTGTGGCAGACCCTGCAGGCAGCTCCGCAATCTGCTGCTCCAGATCAGCAATCTTGGCTTGAAGTTCAAACAGTTCCATGATACACCTCCTCGGTGAAACTATTATATACAAAATTATACCCCATTATACCCGTAAAATCAAGGGTATAATGGGGTATAATTTGCTGTGATAGATGTCAGTTTGCAAAAACTCTTGTCTGAGGTAGTATAGCAACCAAAACGCTATTGATCGTTTCGCGTATTGCCTCTTTCCAACGGCACCATATTGGTGCACTTCTTTTCTTCGTTAAAAAAGTTGGTGCAACCATAGAATATGTCACCATTCTTTGGATTCTTTTTAACGATCAAATATCCGTCTGCGCATTTGGGGCACTTCAAAATATCGTGCATGTGCACCCTGTCGTTGGTCATAAAATCGCAAAGCTCCGCCTCGTTTGTGCATATCCAGAGATTCAAGCCGTAGTTCTTGTTAAACTCATATTTTAGTGGGAAGCCGCATATCGGACAACGCAAGTTAAAGAGATCCACTACTTGCATATTGATTTCGTCATTATGGGGAATGTTGAAATCTTTGATAAGTTCTACAAGAAATCTGGATGGCTTTGTTTTGGGGGCCGCGATATATACCCTATTTTTAGTCCGTGTCATCGCTACGTAAAACAGTCTCCGTTCTTCCGCAAAAGGCATACTATTGTCCTCATATGTAACGAGTTTAATAATGGGATCATCTTCAATCTGGCAGGGGAATCCGAATTTCCCTTCAAACATATTGATCAGAATTACATTGTCATAGCCAAGACCCTTGGAGCTATGTGCTGTCATAAATGTTATCTTAGCATTTGGATACTTTTCGCTTCTGATAGCACCACCTGGCAATTCACTGAACCGATTTGTCCGGTACAGCCTGTACATATCATAGTTGTATCGGCCGATCAACAGAATCGAGCTCCGCTCACCGTACTCAGATATGATTTCTCCAATAATATGTTCAATTGTGTTGGCAAGCTGCTCCATAGGTTTGACGCTGTCATCAAAGACTTCAAGAACAATTGGGTTCTCAAGATGTTTCGGAGAAATCAACTGCTTCCGGATTTGCGAGGAGTTTCTCTGCACAAAGCCACCGGCAATGTCAATCAATTCTTGCGAGTTACGATATGTATGAGTAATTTTCAGTTCCGTGCCCGCACCCATTAGTTCCAAAAAGCGCGTGAACAAAGTGATATCAGACCCAGAAAAGGCATAAATTGACTGCCAGTCATCACCCACCGCAACAACTTTAGCCTGCGTAATTTGAGACAACCTTTTTGTCAAATTGAATCTTTGGCGGGCTATATCTTGAAACTCATCGATGATGATGTACTTGTAAGGGAGAACAATGTTCTGGCGCTCGATCTCCTGCAAATAGAAATGCGCATCATTTATCATGTCAGCAAAGTCTATCTGATTGCGCTGCTTCAGTACAGATTGATAGTGATGATAGACTTGCTCGGCAATATCCAGAAAAAGGAGTGTTCTCGGATTATCTGTACGTTCTCGCAAAATGGAGAAGCCACCGCCATCATAACCAGTCGTCTTGTATTGCTCGATAAACTTCATCATAAAGATGATTAGTTTGTAGATATATTTGTCTTTTCCGGTTTCTACGATCTTTTTATAGACTTCCTCCATATTGCGAGGCTTTAGGATAAAACCCTCCTTTTCGAGGACTTCTTTTAGATGATCCAGAAGAGGACGTCGATCTGTATAAAATGACCATGTTTCCAACAATGTGGTTTTATTAACCTTATGAATGCGACGCTTATCACTAATTGCGCGAAGATAACGCTGCCTCTGCTGCGGAGTAAACAGGCTATTATAGCCGCTCTCGCTGAGCGCATAGTGCTCCAGCCACACGCTATGCTCTCCTTGTGAAATATAGAAATCAGGCGTGTATTTCTTGCTACGAGAAGGTGATCCGAAGGGATACACTCGTTCATATTCGTAATCCAAACCATTCAGATAGAGAAAGTTTGCGATCTGCACTTCCTGCATGGAGCGCAGATATTCTCCGGTTATGGTCCGCGTCTTTTTCGTGCGTTGCTGTTCAACTTTTTTGATGTACTCGCCCAATCCACTTTTTAGTGTTTCAAAGTCTTGTGCTGCTTTGTAAAGATGGTATTGATTCAAATCCGTAAATTTGAAGACATCCTCGGACAGGTCAAAGTAATACCCTAAGAACAGAACCAGATTGCGCATAAGCTGCTTGTTGTGAAAAATCGACTTTTCCAGCATATCAAAAATAATCTGCTGGGAAGAAAAATTGATCTCAGGTGGTTCTGCTGAAAACTGTTTAACAATATCATACGCGAAAGCATGGAACGTGCAGATCTTCGCTGGAATACCAAGTCCCTTATTGATTCGATCACGCAGCTCCCCAATCGCCTTATTTGTATAGGATATTACAATGATCTCCTCCGGATCTATATTCTTTTTCTCGACCAAATACTTGACCTTTGCGGCCATCGTCGTGGTTTTCCCCGCACCAGCACCAGCTACCAATAGGCAATAGTCGTCATCTGTAATCACCGCACGGCGCTGTTCTTCATCCAGTTGAATATTGGGATCGATCTGCTTTAAGATATTGTCAAAATAATCCTTATCCTGTTCCAGTATTCGGTCTACATATGTCGTATTATGTGCCGTAATATCTGCATCTAAAGATTGCATCCGACGCAAAAAGCGGCGCAGCAAATCGATATCAACCCTTATCGCGGCAGCATTGTTACAGACATATTGGAAAATGAGCTTGTTGTTTAGGCTTTCGCTGTATTTTCCATATGTGTCCCGTAACCTCTGCGCATCTCTGTGCGAAATATAGTGTTCTGCAGAGAACAACTGGGCATGGTCTCGTTCAAAAGAAATTAAGACGTTTTGCAGATTTTTGTAGTCCAATCCTTCTTTGACATGCGCAGCCTCCTTATCCAAAGAGGAAAAGTATGCCGCAGGAAGTCCGCAGTGAGGGCATTTTTCAGCTTTGTCGGAAATTGAATTTCCACACTCCGGGCAACGAATTAAGGACATATCTTTTTCCTCCTTGTCGCATCATAACGTAAACTATGAGTCAAACCCCAACTTTTTTAATCGTCCACGTACCGCTGATGTACTGCGCTTTAATGTAATGGCAATCTCGCTCATTGGTACAGATTTCTTGTATAGATCAACGAGGCAGTCGTCATGTTCTTTCGTCCATGGAGCGCCCTGCATCTCTGTCTGCATATTCTCCGCTGCGAGGATCGCATCCAAATTATCTATGATAAAATGCTGCGCAGCGTTGTTGTAAACAACCACTTGATAGGGCCCTTTATTGCTCATTCTCTCCTCCACGGAAATACCGTTTTCTTCGCCAATTTTCGTCGGCCGTTTTGTGTGCTTTCCGTCCGGCGTGAGCGCCCATTCCATCATTCCAATTTCCGTGAGCCACGCAAGGATTCCTGAATAGGTAAGTTTTTGCATAGTGTCGTTATCGGCCAAAGTGTTTATCCGTTTGGCGATTTCGCTGGCCGGAATAGGCGTTTCCGAATAGGCAAATTGGCTTCTTTTTTCAAAGGGAATTTCAAGGGGCCTCTTTTTTGGCTTCCTGTCCGCAGCCGATCTCATTCCACCATTTTCGATCACCTGCCGCAGCACGTCGGATACAAAGAAAAGGCAACGTGACAACCGGACATTGTTGATAATATCGCCGTCTGGAACCACAGTGTCGTCTATGGGATTAATGCCGTTTGCCAGTTTGTCGATATACATTCTTGCTCGTTCGATTTTTTCAAGTTCAGTCATACATTTCTCCTTATCCCACCACCAGCTTATTCGTCTTCTTCAAGAACTTCGCAGGGATTGGGCGATCCAGCTGCCACGTGATATTCATTGGCCTGCTGCCCTCATGCTTCACATAGTTCGCCGTGCCCAGATAGGTATATGCCTCTGCACCACCGGTCACACGGTCAGCCTTAAACTCCCGGACGAACAACAGCACCTTGCTGCCGTGCTCTTTATGGTGAATATAGCGCTGACCTGTGGGCGAATTCTCCGCCGTGGTGCTTTGGCTTTGCCAGTGAAACAGACTCTCACTAATGGAGTAGTCATTGTACATGGTGGTTGGCGAATAGTCCTTGTCCGCCTTATTCAGCGTCACGAATAACACATCCAATTGCTTGTCCGGTAGCCATTTGACGCCCTCACGCACAGTTGCCGGCTTCATAAAGTCCAGCGCCACCAATAGCTGATCGCGAGTGTAGGTGCAGTGTAAATCCAGTGGGCAGTTAAAGCCCAGATCCACCGGCTCGTCAATAAAGTCGATCTGCTCAAAGCGATAGCTCAGCAGTTCCAAGAGTTCGCTTAGCAGGGCTGTGCTATCTGACAGGGCATAGAGGTTGTCCAGCACTTCTTCGCTACTCCAATCCTCGACTGCCTTTCCCCAAATAGTGATATAGAACATCTGTAGCATACGCTTTTCAACATCGGACAACGCCGCGAAATCCACATCGTCCAGACGCGGCAGAATATCCAACAGAAAGGAAATCCAACGACGAGAATCGATGACAGCAAGGCGTGCAAACGCCTTGGTCAAGGTCTCTTCCAGAGGCTCCTCGAAATCCTCAATGACATCTGCTCTGGCGCAAATGCGAGAGAAGGACGAGAACTTATAAATTGCTCTGGGATCAAGATGGTAGTAGTCGAGGAAATTGGCCAGTGTCAGCTCCATGCCACTATCTTCTACAAAGGTAGCCACGCGGGCCACAAGTAGGAAGCACGGATGTTATCCAGTATGTACTTTGCCGCTTTTTTCTCCAACTGAATATAGCAGCCCTTGGGAACAGACACAAAGCCATCCTTGATTTCGCGGCTCACACTTCGTGTAGTGTTCGACAGCAACGCCGCAAATTTATCCTCAAAATTGTACTTTCTGTTTGCCTGGCCGATGAAGTCCAATACGGTCAGGCATTCCTTATCTTCGGCCAGACGCAGGCCGCGGCCCAACTGCTGCAAGAAAATCGTTAGCGACTCAGTGGGGCGCAGGAAAAGAACGGTATTGACTGCCGGAATATCCACGCCCTCGTTATAGATGTCCACGACGAAGATAAACCGTACTTCGCCAGAGACCAAGCGCTGTTTAGCTGCTTTTCTCTCCTCGTCCGGGGATTGTCCTGTCAGGAACATGGACGGGATATTGTGGTCATTAAAATAGTGGCACATAAATTCTGCGTGATCTACCGTTACGCAGAAACCGAGGCCTTTCACGTCATCAATGTCTGTGACATATCTCAACAGCGAGGACACAACATGGTCGGCGCGTCGGGTGGCAATGGCGCCGCTGAAGGTGTAGATATGCTCCAACTCGCTCTTTTGGTAGCCACCGGCAGACCATTTGAGTTCATCCAGATCCACGGTATCGGTAACGCCAAAATACTGAAACGGGCAGAGTAGCTTTCGGTCAATGGCTTCCGGCAGACGAATTTCCGCCGCAATACGATTGTTGAAGTATGGCAGAATGCTCTTGCCGTCCATACGTTCAGGCGTAGCCGTCAAGCCCAGCAAAATACGAGGCTGGTAGTAGGCCAGGAGCTTCTGGTAGGTCGGAGCTGCCGCGTGGTGGAATTCATCCACAATGATGTAATCATAAAACTCCGGTGTTGTTTTGGCTGTGAAATCCTGCGAGTTAAAGGTCTGAATGGAAATAAACAGATTGTCGATGCTTTCCGGCCTATAGCTGCCCACAAACATCTCCCCGAAGTTGGCGTCCTTGAGTACAGCACGGAAGGTATACAGACTCTGCTTGAGAATTTCTTCCCGGTGCGCCACAAAGAGCAGGCGGCAAGGCTTGTCCGGATTCTGCTTGCGGAAGCACTTGTAATCTAAAGCAGAGATGACCGTTTCGCCTGTACCAGT
>OLIT01002908.1_pt1 | contig 11500 bp, 9 predicted proteins | sample 1601341 | NCBI WGS metagenome assembly OLIT01 (sample SAMEA2452121, study PRJEB22498) | human gut metagenome | biome: human feces; feature: human gut; material: feces | place: Australia | collected 2012
GAAGTAAAGAAGCCAAAAAGAAAATGCCATCGGTGTCATCCTCGGCAACGGGCGCTTCTACACCATGCGCCAGAATTACAAACCCTACAAGATACCTACTTTTGGCTATCCCAAACTACGTCTGAATCTGATTGTTGAATATACGGACGGCAGCAGACAGACAATCGCCTCGGATATATCCTGGAAACTAACCACCGAAGGCCCTATCCGCAGCAATAATGAGTACGATGGTGAAGAATACGATGCACGCAAGGAATTAGGAGACTGGAATCGGACAGGCTATGATGATACGAATTGGATACCCGCCGGGCGCGTCAGTATTCCCTCAGGAACCTTGCGTGCGCAAATGATGCCGGGCATGAAAGTAACGGAAAGCCTGAAGCCTGTTTCTATCCGGAAACAGGGAGACAAACAGATTTTGGACATCGGTCAGAATATGGCAGGATGGCTACGTATTCGTATCAAAGGCCAGGCAGGAGACAGTATCCGTCTCCGCTTTGCCGAGCGCTTGCAACCGGATGGCGAAATTTTTACGAAGAATCTACGCGACGCACATTGCACGGATATATATGTTGTCAGCGGACGTGAACCACAAGATGCCACCTGGGCTCCCCGCTTTGTATACCACGGTTTCCGCTATGTGGAAATCAGCGGTTATCCCAATGCCAAGACCGAAGATTTTACAGCTGAAGTAGTAGATGACGAAATGGCTCATACCGGGACCTTCACCTGCTCGGATGAAACACTCAATCAGGTATTGCGCAATGCTTTTTGGGGTATCCGCAGTAACTACAAAGGTATGCCCGTCGACTGCCCGCAACGCAACGAACGCCAACCCTGGCTCGGAGACCGTACAATGGGTTGTTGGGGAGAAAGTTATCTTTTCGATACTGAACGCCTATACACCAAATGGGTACGCGATATATGTGAAGCCCAACGCGAAGACGGTTGCATACCCGATGTAGCACCGGCATTCTGGAATTATTACAGCGACAATGTAACATGGCCCAGTGCATTGATTTTTGCCTGCGATATGTTATACACTCAATTCGGCAATATCGAGCCTATACGCCGACACTATCCTTCGATGCAAAAGTGGGTGGAACATATCGCTGAAGAATATTCTGACAAATCGGGCATCATACGCAAAGACAAATACGGCGATTGGTGCGTACCGCCCGAATCGCCCGAAATGATACACAGCCAAGACCCCGCCCGAAAAACCGACGGAAAACTTATTTCCACAGCATACTTCTACAAAGTTCTGAAAACGATGTCCCATTTCGCCCGGCTTCAAGGGCTCGAAAACGATGCCGCCCGATATGAAATGCATTCCGAGACTTTGAAAAAAGCATTCAACGAAAAATTCCTCGTGGTAAAAAAAGACACGTCACTGACAATGGCCACCTCCCACCATACCGACTCCGTTTATTACGGAAACAATACCATAACGGCCAATATATTGCCACTGGCATTCGATATGGTACCAGAGCCTTATAAAGACGATGTAGAAAAACAAGTCATCGCTACTACAAGTCATAATGCCCATGTAAGTTGCGGGGTAATCGGCATGCAATGGTTGTTCCGACAGCTATGCGATATGGGACGGGGCGATCTTGCCTATTTACTGGCTTCACAAGAAAGTTATCCGGGATATGGATACATGGTGAAACACGGAGCTACGACGATTTGGGAACTTTGGAACGGAGATACCGCCAACCCCAAAATGAACAGCGGAAACCATGTCATGCTCTTAGGGGACTTTCTCCCCTTCTGCTTCGAACGACTGGGAGGTATCGCTCCATCTCAGGAAAAAGTAGCATTCAAACACATCGTCTTTGCTCCCGACTTCACGATAGAAACCCTTGACAATGCAAATGTCTCTTACCGTACTCCGTACGGAAAAGCACAAAGCCGCTGGAAAAAGAACAAGCACCAGATAAAATGGGATATTATCGTTCCTCCCAATACGACGGGTGAAATACATTTCCCCGACGGAAATATAAAATATGTAGGATCGGGACATTACCATTACAAAGTAAAAATGCCGTCTCGGAGCAAAACTCACCGTTGAATCCTAACCTATTTTTCCGATGCTGTACTATAAAAGAGCTGATATTACACACAGGCCTTTACACAAATATGACCTCATATAAAAATAACAAAAAACAAAGACATAAAACCATGAAACGACTATTCTTATTAGCGAGCATCGTATTACCGATAGCAATATGTCCGACCCAAGCACAATACCCTACCGTACCCGACTCGGTAAAACAACGTGCTGCTCAGGAAAATGCCATACACCATAAACTTTCCGAAGCCGCATGGAAAAAAGCGTTGAAAACGGTCAAGAAAGAAGAAAAAAAATACGGTCGCGTCTATCGTCCGTGGGCATCGAAGCCCGAAGACTTGCCACAATGTCAGATACCCGCATTTCCGGGTGCAGAAGGCGGCGGTGCTTTTACCGCCGGAGGTCGCGGAGGAAAAGTCTTCACGGTTACATCGCTCGAAGATCGAGGTCCGGGAACTTTGAGAGAAGCGTGTGAATCCGGAGGAGCACGCATAGTCGTATTCAATGTTGCCGGTGTAATCCGACTGAAATCACCTATCAGTATCAAAGCTCCTTACATCACAATTGCCGGACAAACAGCACCGGGAAATGGAGTGTGTGTAACGGGTGCTTCATTCCTCATCGACACACACGATGTAATTATCCGCCACATGCGATTCCGTCGGGGAGCCGTCGATGTTGCCGACCGCGATGATGCTTTGGGCGGTAATGCCGTCGGAAATATCATTCTCGACCACATATCGGCATCATGGGGACTCGACGAGGTCATGTCGATATACCGCCACGTATGGAATCGCGATGAAACGGGAAAGGGAACAAAATTACCGACCGTAAACATCACTATTCAAAACTCCATGTTTGCCGAAGCCCTCGATACCTATAATCATGCTTTCGGAGCTACGATTGGCGGACATAACTGCTATTTCGCACGTAACCTATTTGCATCGAATATATCGAGAAATTGTTCGGTAGGTATGAACGGAGGATTCAATCTGGTGAATAGCGTCATATATAATTGGTGGAACCGCTCGATCGATGGCGGCGACGAATATTCGCAATTCAACATCATCAACAACTATTTCAAACCCGGTCCTATCACGGCCCTGCAAACCGGACGTCCCATTCAACACCGTATCTTAAAACCGGAATCGAGCCGGGATAAAAACAAGCCCGACACATTCGGGAAAGCGTATGTCTCCGGTAACATAATGCTGGGAAACGATAAAGTTACTGCCGATAACTGGGACGGCGGAGTACAAGTCTACGGATTGAAAGATTGCGGAAAATTCGAAAACGAAATACGGGTAGACACTCCGTTTGAAATGCCCATACACAATCCGATCCTTTCGGCACAAGATGCTTACAAATTTGTCATGGAAAATGTCGGTGCGACACTACCGGAAAGAGATTCGGTGGACACACGTATCATCTGCACCGTACGGACAGGGCAAGCCATCTATGACAAAAAAGCAAAACCATACACGACTCCGTATGTGAAACGCCGACTTCCCGACGACTCCTACAAATACGGTATTATCACTCACCCCGAACAAGTCGGCGGCCTTCCCGAGTATAACGGGACACCTTATGTGGACAGTGACAACGACGGAATGCCTGACGAATGGGAAAAACGTTTCGGCCTTGATCCTAATGACCCTACCGACGCAGCAAAAGATTGTAACGGAGATGGTTATACCAACATCGAAAAATATATCAACGGCATCGACCCGAGCCGAAAAATCGACTGGACCGACCTACGTAACAATCACGATACCTTGAAAGAGAGATTACAAAAATAAACGTTTTTTTAAATACATTCTTATGAAAAAAGAGATCATCGGAGTATTTTTCTGCATGTTATTCTCCACAGTCGCAGGACAGACAACACAAGAATTGCAGAAACTTTCCTGGAAACAAATTGCGACCAAAATGCCCCAAGAATGGTACGGAAGCCCCGAGGCAAAAGACATTGCAGACAAGTTGCTATTATACCAAAGCGATTTAGGCGGATTTCCCAAAAATATTGCATTCCATAAGGAAATACGGCAAGATATCATCGATAAACAGAAAGAAACTGGCATCGGTACAACCATCGACAATAATGCTACGACTACCGAGATGCGCTTTCTTACCAACATGTACGCACAAACACATGATCAACGTTATAAAGATGCCTTTTTCAAGGCTCTCGACTATATCTATCTATCGCAGTACGATAACGGAGGTTGGCCTCAATTCTACCCTTATCGCAAAGGGAAATCGGTCGCCTATTCCCGCGACATAACCTATAATGACGGTGCCATCGTAAACGTACTCAAAATGCTCTATGCCATTAGCGATGATGATAAACCGTACGTCATTTTCGAGTTTACACCGGAACAAAAACAAAAAGCCCTCGATGCGTATAAAAAAGGTATTCAATGTATCCTCAATACCCAAATACGCAATAAAAACGGCGAACTTACTGTATGGTGTGCCCAACACGATCCCGAGACCTTACTTCCTGCAAATGCACGGGCTTATGAATTGGCATCGTATAGCGGAGATGAGTCGGCCGATATCGTTTTGCTTCTGATGAAAGTTGAAAATCCATCACCCGAAGTCATCGCAGCCGTAAAAGGAGCTGTAAAATGGTTCGAAAAGCATAAAATCACCGATACCGCATATATCCGGAAAAAAGACAAAAACGGAAAATGGGTAGCATATATCGAACCGCAGAAAGGAGCAACTCCTCTTTGGGCCCGCTTTTATGATCTCGAAACTGAACAACCTTTCTTCTGCGACCGCGATGGTATAAAAAGGGCGACATTGGCCGAAGTAGGAGAAGAACGCAGAGGAGGCTATTCATGGTACAGCGACGAAGGGAATGAAGTTCTCAAAAAATATGTCGAATGGGAAAAAGCCATTCAGTAAAGTATATCTTCCATCATTTTAAAGTCCCTCATACATCGTTGGTGTAATGAGGGACTTTTTTTACAACATGTACTACTCTTCTATAAAACTCTCCATAAAAATATTGACCTGAAATATGTCTTTATATTGAACCCAATTATAAAAAAGAGGGTAATAAAGTAAGACGGTCTATCCGAAATTTCGGATAGACCGTCTTACTTTATTACCAAAGAATCTATTGCTCTTTAATCTTCAATACATCGTTTTCGGACCAAATCAAATAGCGCTTCGGCTGTACCGGTTTCGGCTCTTCTTTCTTCACTACCGGAGCTGGTTCTTCGATTTTCTTCACCGTATCGGGTTGTGCAACCTGAATCTCGGATTTGGAACGTCTGCGCCGTCTTTTTCGTTTCTTGGGTTGCTCTTTCTCTTCTGCAACTTGTACCTCGGTTTCTTTTTCATCATTCATCTCCGTAACCTCGCTCGTCGTACCGGCAGGTGCCACATATACGGGATAACGATCGTCCATTTCAAGCCTTACCGAATAAGAATTTTTGGATATAGACTGCAACACACAAGGACGATTGAACACCAAATGTGCTTTTCCCGTCTTTATCAAAACAATCGTCAAATAGGGTGGATAATTATCTTTCGGTTGGGAAAAGAAAAACAATGCGGTGGAATAAGCCGAAACGTTTACGGCAAAATAATAACTGTTGGTCGAAGGAACATTAGGGGGCAGGGACGTCCAACCATCGGCATTCGTAACTTCGAGCAAACACTTATTGCCTAAAAAAATCTGTATGGCCTGAAAGTCTCCAGGATACCCCCCCCCTTTGAATTTCGACAGCCGTACCTGATAGTTTTTATCTCGACCGCTACGAATGCTTGCCGTCGATGTAGCAAACGTTTCATACGGCTTTACCATGTTTTTATCAGCCACAGCCAAAGAATCGATAAACTTTTTCTTGGGATAGATATAACCGTCCCTCAACACAAAAATATTTTCTTGTGCCATAACGTGCGATAGGAAACCCATCGCCATCACACATATAACAAATATCTTCTTTATCATAGATACATTTTTAATTCAATTCATCGGAATAATATGCTCCCGGCAAACGGCGGCAGTTATACTGGGAAGCCATAATTTCACCATAAGCTCCGGCCGAACGTATTGCAATCAAGTCTCCGCGAGAAGTTTCGGGTAATGAAACGACTTTTCCGAAACAATCGGACGACTCACAAATCGGCCCTACGACATCGTACTCTTGAACGGGCAAATGCGAAGTTATATTTTCGATACTATGGTAAGCTTGATATAAGGCCGGCCGGATAAGATCGGTCATACCGGCATCGACAATGACAAATTTTTTATTTACACCTTCCTTTACATAAAGGACTTCGGTAATGAGACTTCCACATTGACACACGACAGAACGACCTAATTCGAAAAACAAATGTTGTTTCGGGCGAAGTTTGAGATGTTTGTGAAATACGGCAAAATATTCCGCAAAACCCGGTATAGGCTGTTTGTCGGGCATCTGGTAGTCGACTCCCAACCCACCGCCAACGTTAATGACATCGACAATTATCATACGCCGGTACAGAGTCTCCTGTATTTCATTGATACGGTTACAAAGCATCTTAAACGAATCCATATCGACAATTTGAGAGCCGATATGAAAATGTAACCCTATAAGTTTTATATGTCGAAGCGAAGGCATACAGTCTAGAATACTTTCAAGATGTTCGAGACTGATGCCAAATTTATTCTCACTCAATCCGGTCGTTATATAGTGATGGGTATGTGCATCGACATTCGGGTTGATACGTAAAGCCACCGAAGCTGTTTTTCCCATCTCTCCGGCCAATTTATCAATGTTCTCCAATTCGGGAACAGACTCGACATTGAAGCAACATATTCCTGCTTCAAGCCCCAGTTTTATTTCCCAATCGGCCTTTCCTACACCAGCAAAAACAATTTTTTCTGCCGGAAAACCGGCTTTCAAAGCGGCTTGTATTTCGCCGCCGCTGACACAATCCGCGCCCAATCCGTGCTCTCGTATTATAGACAAAAGCCGCGCATTGGCATTAGCTTTGACCGCGTAATGTACATGAAACTGCGGATAACGACCTGCTTCTTGACTTATCACACGAAGCGTCTCCCGCAACAAATCGGTGTCATAATAATAAAAAGGTGTCTCTAATGACCTGAATTTTTCTATCGGAAAATTCATAAAAATAATTTTTACAGACAAAAGAGGCGGACTAATTACTAACCCGCCTCCCATAAATTAAAATATTATTCAAAAAGATTATGGCTAAGAGCTTGCAATGCCCGTTTTTTATCTTCGGCTTTAATCAAGAATGAAATGTTATAATTGCTTCCACCGTAAGATACCATACGTACAGGTATATCTTTCATCGCCTGCATTGCATTCGATTCAAAGCCGATATTTTTCCACTCTAAATCACCTACGACACAAACGATTACCATATTCTCATCGACCGTTACGGTTCCGAATTTTTTCAAATCATCGAGAATCTCGCTCAAATGTTTCGTATTATCGATCGTTACCGATACTCCGACTTCCGATGTGGTTACCATATCGATTGCCGTCTGATAACTTTCGAATATCTCAAACACCTTGCGCAAGAAACCGTAAGCCAACAGCATACGACCCGATTTGATCTTAATCGCGGTTATACCGTCTTTGGCCGCCACAGCTTTGATTTTTCCCGATTCGGACGTTCCGCAAATCATCGTACCGGGAGCATTAGGCTCCATCGTATTGAGCAAACGCACGGGAATACGATTGAGTTTTGCCGGAAGAATACATGTCGGATGCAAGATTTTAGCACCGAAATAGGCTAACTCCGCAGCTTCTTCGAAATTGAGCGTACGTACAGGTTTCGTACCCTCTACAAAACGAGGGTCGTTATTGTGCATACCGTCGATATCGGTCCATATCTGTATCTCCTCAGCCTGAACAGCCGCCCCGATAAGAGATGCAGAATAATCGCTTCCTCCCCGTTGCAAGTTATCTATTTCACCGTAAGCATTACGACATATAAAGCCTTGCGTAATATAAATAGGTGCATCGGGAGTGTCGGCCAACCGCTTTTCCAAATTGCTTTTTATATATGCCGTATCGGGTTCTCCGTTCTTATCGATGCGCATATAGTCAAGAGCCGGTATCAAAACCGATTTTACACCCGTCTCATTGAGGTAAAGATTCATCATCGTAGTCGACATCAATTCACCTTGTGCAAGGATAACTTTTTCCTCAAACATAGTAAAAAGGTCTTTGGTGAAAGAGCGCATGGTATCGAAATTGGTCTTCACGGCATCGAGGGCTTGTTGTTTGTAAGCCTCGGTATCGAACAACTCGCAAATAACTTGTTGATACTTACGTTCCAATGCATTAATGACCTCGTTGGCACCATCGGGATTCTTCTTATAGAGATAATCCGAAATCTCTACTAAGGTATTGGTTGTCCCCGACATGGCCGAAAGAACGACAATCTTCTGACTGCCGTCGCCAATCAACCCGGCAACACTCTTCATACGTTGCGCAGAGCCGACAGATGTTCCACCAAACTTTAATACTTTCATTTCTTATTTTGATATTTAACAGTTTCTTTTCTGAATCGCTGCAAAGATATAACGATTTATCAAAAAATGCACATATTAAGATTACTTTATAGGTACCGTATCGGTAATGTCGGTTATCTGCTTCTCATTACAAAGCAATACCCGACCAGGAAACTCACGTACCAAATAATGGTTGTGCGTAGTCATGATTACCGCAGTCCCTTCGTTACAAATCTCATGTAACAGAGCAACGATTTGTTTTCCCGTTTGAGGATCGAGATTCCCGGTCGGTTCGTCTGCCAATATGATTTCAGGGGAATTGAGCAAAGCCCGTGCAATGACAATACGCTGCTGCTCTCCTCCCGACAGTTCGTGTGGCATACGATAAGCCTTATTTTCCATACCGACCTGACGAAGGGTCTTCTGTATCCGCTCACCTATGGCAGCACGATCTTTCCATCCGGTAGCCCGTAACACAAATTCAAGATTTTTTTGTACGGTACGGTCGGTCAATAATTGAAAATCCTGAAAAACGATTCCCAATTTTCTACGCAACATCGGTATCTCGCGACGGCGTATTCTCCGCATGTTTACATCGAATACCATCGCTTCGCCATCTTGAATGGGAACTTCGGCATATATCGTTTTCAACAACGTACTTTTCCCGCTTCCCACCCGGCCTATCAGGTAGACAAACTCTCCACCGAACAATTCAAAATCGGTTTTTTGCAAAACGATTTGTTCGTTTCGGCAAATTTCTACCTGACGATAATTTATGAGTTGCCGTTTTTCCATAGAAAGAGATTATTCTTTATGGCGACTTTTTAATTCCCTCGCCAAATCTTCGATTCGCAGCCCTTTGGATGTCAGCAACACAATAAGGTGATAAAGCAAATCCGATGCTTCATAAATAAATCCTTCTCGCGTACCGTTCGTTGCTTCTATAACAGTCTCGACTGCTTCTTCTCCCACTTTCTGAGCCATACGGTTCACTCCTTTTTTAAAGAGCGATGTCGTATAAGAGCCTTCGGGCATCTCGGACTTACGTCGGTCGATAAAATCTTGCAAATACTGTATAAAATAGAAATCGGCTTCGTTTTTTTCATCAAAACAAGTATCGCTCCCCGTGTGGCAAACAGGACCGACGGGATTGACTTTGATGAGAAGCGTATCCGCATCACAGTCGGTCGTTATCGAGCAAACATTCAAAAAATGGCCACTCTCCTCGCCCTTTGTCCACAGACGATTTTTGGTACGGCTAAAAAAGGTTACCTTCCCTATTTCCTGAGTTTTATCATAGGCTTCTTTATTCATAAAGCCCAACATCAAGACCTTACCCGTACAGTTATCCTGTATAATGGCGGGTATAAGTCCACCCATCTTATCAAAATCAAGTTTCATATTTTATTTAATAAATACCAGTTTTATGAAACAATGTTTCATGATATACTAAATAGAGGTGATTTTATGAGTATTATGACTCAATTAGAATTTGAATTAGATTTCTCCAGTTCTGAAAAAACAATTGCGAAATACATATTAGATAATGGTGAAGATATTCTTAATTTATCAGTAAAAGAATTAGCTAAACAAACTTATACTTCTCCAGCAACAATTGTTCGTCTTTGCCGTAAATTAGGACTTAATGGCTATGGTGACTTTAAAATCAAATATTCAGCTGAATTACAGTTTGATAAAAAAAACAAAAAACGTGTTGACGTCAACTTTCCTTTTGGAAACACCGACTCAAATAGCCAAATTGCATATCGGATTGCCAATCTGCATCAAGAAGCTATTGAAGACACCTTAAACTTAGTTGATTTTAAGAACCTTGACAAAATTATTAATTTACTCGATCAAGCAAGACGCATCTATCTTTTTGGAAATGGTAATTCTTTATTAGCTGGTTTTGATTTTCAACACAAAATGATGCGAATTGGTAAAATGGTGGAAATGCGAGCTCATGCTGGTGAGCAAGGTTTCTTATCATATACTTGTAGTCCTGATGATGTAGCCATTCTTATATCATATTCCGGCGAAACGAATGAAATGGTAGAACTTGCGAAATTTTTAAAAAAGATGCATGTTCCCCTTTTGGGTATTACTTCTATCGGGGATAATCAATTATCAAAATATTGCACTTATATTATGAATACAGGATCACGAGAAAAGATATTTTCTAAGATAGCTCCTTATTCATCCAAAACATCGATTTCTTATTTGCTTGATTTGATTTTTTCATGTATCTTTAGATTGAATTATGATCATTATATTAATGAAAAAATTAATCGTGATAAATTATTTGATCACCGTCATCCTTATAAAAGTCCCATCAATGATTAAAAGGCTGTTTGAGCAGCCTTTTAAATTTCAACAATTTGTCCGTCCTCTATTTTTAATTGAACATCACATTTTTGAGCCAATGATGGCGAATGAGTAACAATTATAATACATTTATTAGCTTGATGAGCTAAATCGATAAATGTTTTTAAAATTTCTTTAGAATTCTTTTCATCAAGATTACCCGTAGGTTCATCAGCTAAAATTAAATCAACATCTTTGGCAATTGCACGAGCAATAGCAATTCTTTGTTGCTGTCCTCCAGAAAGTTTGCGAATATCTCGTAAACTTTGTTCTTTTGAAAGCCCTAATTTTTTTAAAATATCCAGGCAATATTCTTTTTTATTCTGGACCTTCCGTCCAGCTATTTCAATTGCATTAGCAACATTTTCATAAGCATTCATATAATGAATCAAATTATATGATTGAAACACAATCGAAATGTCATTCCGACGATATTTATTTAATCCAATCCTTGCAGTATCTTGGCCTTTAAAAATAACTTTTCCACCTTTTGGCTTATCTAAACCACCAGCCAATACAATAGTTGTTGTCTTCCCGCTACCGCTAGCGCCAACAATTGCATAGATTTTTCC
>OLIT01002914.1_pt1 | contig 11470 bp, 5 predicted proteins | sample 1601341 | NCBI WGS metagenome assembly OLIT01 (sample SAMEA2452121, study PRJEB22498) | human gut metagenome | biome: human feces; feature: human gut; material: feces | place: Australia | collected 2012
AGTCCAGTACGGCCGTTTCCGGTGCCGATCCGATGCTTGCCATGGCGTTGATATTTGTCTTTGTATCGCTCGCCGGGAAGTATTTGGCGCCAATCTGCGCATTGTAATAGAAGTTAGAGTTGAAGAAGTGCATATCGATCTTCGTGTTGAGACGAACCACTTCAATGGTCTTGGCTAATTCTCCGCCTACAGTGAGTAGGTTAGTCTTTGACTCATTCCAACCCGTAAACAGATAGCCATTGTCTCCGGTGCCACCTGCAAAGAATTCATCGTTCCATTCATAACGCTTTGTGTAGGCGGCTACCCGTCTATAACCCACATGCGCACCTATTTCCCAATCATTCTTGAGATAATGCCGTAAAGCGACATCAGCCGTTATGTCCGGGAAGTATTTGGTCGCAAAGGCTGCATTGGCCGTGAGGCTCCACTTCGGTGAGAAGTGATGCGTCCACTCACCTTGTACCTGAATGCCGACTCCTCCCGGTGTCTGCTCTTCCGCTTCCATGCTGTCGCTTGCCGAGCCACTTCGCCCTGCATAGTTGAGACGTCCTGTATAGCTGTTCTTCTGGCCTTTTCGGGTATATTCGGCTGTTGCAACAGAGGTAATGATATCTTCTTCTCCGTAGCGTGCACGGAGATAGGTCAAAGCAATCTCATTCTTGAGCATCATGCTTCTAAGGCCCGATAAATGTCGTTGGAAAGAGCGATATTCCATGATGGATGGCTCGTAGTACTTTTGGTAATAATAGGCTGAATCCGCTTGACGGTTGGCTTCATATACCACTCCCTTAGTGTACTTCAATGATTTGTTCTGACTGTCATAAAGCAAAGCTGTATCAAGAACAGCGAGAGCCTTTTCCGGTTCTTTGGCCTTTGTCAGTTGCAGGGCACGGTATTCACTGCTCTGTGAGAATGCGCCTATAATCTCTTTGTTGCTCGGGTATTTGTTGAGTATCGGCTTCAGGAATTCCAAAGAAGCTTCGTATCTCTTGTCACGTTCAAGCACGGTAGCTCTTTTAGCCTGATAGAATGGTTCTTCAGGATAATAATTGATTCCTTGTGCTGTATATTTCTCGAATTCATCGTATTTTCCGAGTAAACCGGACGAATTGATGGCATACCGTAATCCGAGATCGCTTGATGGATTCAGGCTAATTAGCTTAACAGATTCCTCGTATGCTTTCTTCGTAGCTCCGGCTTCCATACATTTCTTGATGTACGGCACTGCTAGTTCCTCGTACCCGATAACATAGAAAATGCGCATATCTTCATCACTCTGCTCGATGGCAGATAGATACAGTTGCAAAGCCTCTTCGGTTTTATCCATTTTATCGAGAATAAATGCCCTTTTCAACGTGCCGTTTTCGTAATCAGGGAAGTGAAGAGTGATGGTGTCCAATGTTGCAAGTGCTTCATTGTAACGTTTCATATTGATATAGCAACTCAAGGCTTTTTCCCATGCGGCACCGTTCACTTCATTGTCGTCTACATGTTTTTGAGAAACGAACAATACGTGCGGCAATGCTTCTGCGTACAGACCAAGTTCCATCAGTTTTTCAGCTTTCTTCATGTGTTGTGCGCTCATGGCAAGCGTAATATCATAATCATCAGGATACATCTCATACATCTTTTTCAGCGTTGAATAGGCAAGATCATCCTCATTCATCTGGCGATAAAGCATATATTCTTTATAAAGAATTCCTTTATCATTGTTGCCATATTGTTTTTTAGCTTCTCTGATATAGAAGAGTGCGTCATCGGTATATCCCCGGGTGACGGAAGTGTTCAGCAGGTAGTCTAATGCTTCCTTGTTCTTATTACCTCCTTCGTAGGCCATGCCATATAATACATAAGGATCCCGCTGCTTCTCTGCTCGGGCAGCCTCCATTAACAGGTCGTTATACATACGCCGTATGGCAGGGCTGTTGTTTCTTCGCATTTGCTCGCGTATAAACACCAGAGCTTCCGGATAACGTGCCAATTCACTAAGGATACTCGCCCTTTTGACGATAAGCGCACCGCTTCCCGGTATGGCAGCCAAACCGTTGGATGACCAGCCTAGAGCAGCTTCCCGGTTTCCTTCCTGTAAATGCAGGTTAATGATGTCCAGATAATATTCTTCGTTTTGAGGAGATACTTTGATGAGCTCCGTCAGCTTTTCGATAGCCTCTTTTCGGTTACCACCTTTTTTCATTTGCTGGTAGCCTACCTCCATGCTGTAGATATAATCCTTCCTTAGAATCGTATCGTTCGGGTAAATCTGATTGATTCGTTTCAACAGACGATCTGCTTCCACATCGTTGTTCTGCTTGCGGTACAGTTCAATCTTTCTTCGCCATAAACCTCTCCAATACGGATTCACTTCCAGCAACTCATTAACGTAACAAATAGCACTGGAATAATTCTCGGTGATATCTTCTACATCTACCAGCAGATGTTTGGCATTGACGTTGTTGTAATTGTCATCTATCGCTTTGACAAGATGATAACGCGACTGGTCATAGTTCTTTTCGTGGAACCAGTATTTTCCCATGAGCCATTCAAGGTCAGAAACATTCGGGTATTTCTGAAGGCCCTCCTCCAACAGCTCTTTCCCTGCTTCCCATTCCTCGTTCGCAAAATGCTCCTGTACAATCTGGGCATATTGCTCCGGTGTCTGGAATCCGTTGTCGGTCCCGGAGGAAGAGGTTATCAGTAAAAACAGACAACCTAATATGGTGATCTTATGGAGAAATTCTCTGTTCATTCTATCTTGTCTTTAATCTTTCTTTCTTGTTTAAATCGTTGCCGGTTCAGGCTTCATAGCCGCTGTTTCAGCATCATCCGTATTTTCTTCTTTCTGCTTGAATCCTTTACGCTCCATATTCTTCCACTTGAAGTCTCTATTGGTCAGATAGCTAAGGTATCCTCTCAATGAACAGAAAGTGATGATGGGATGATAGAAGATGGGCTCCAATATGGACGCTATGATAATCCACAGATATTCGTATCCTCTTTTATAAAGCATCCCGACGTAATAGTCGTAGGTAATAACGACGATGGAAAGGAACTGGCAGAACGTATAGATCGTCAGGTAAATCATCCACGCCGTATTCCAGTTGACCGCTCCTGTAAAGGCCAGATAGATAAATACGATCAAACCGGTAAGCTCGATGATGGGTGCCAGAAACTCAAATACGAACATATAAGGCAGAGTCAGCAATCCCATCTGTTTATATGTTTTCTTGAAAATCATCTTATGGTGGATACTAAGTGTCTGGAACAATCCTCGTGCCCAACGGGTACGTTGACGGTAAAGCATCGCCAAGTTGGGAGGTCCTTCCGTCCAACAGCAAGTATCAGGAATCTGAATAATCTTATAAGGACGGGAGAAGTCGCACATGTATCCTACCATGCGGGTAATGAGGTCCATATCTTCTGCAAAGGAAGTACCGTCGTATCCTCCGGCTGCAATGGCTACGGAACGGTCGAAAAGACCGAATCCACCGGAAACATTCGGCATACCATTGATTGCAGACCATCCCATCTTACCAATCAGGTAGGAACGCATGTATTCGAGGTTCTGGAAAAGCGGAATCGGAGTACGCGGAGTTCTCACGTCTACTATCTGCCCGTCTTTCACTACGCATCCGTTTGCCATCAACATCGTTCCGCTGACTGCGATTACCTGTTTATCGGAAGATATGATGGGCGATATACAGCGGTAAAGAGCATATTTCTCTAAGATACAGTCTACGTCCGTACAGATGAAATAAGGATATGAAGAAACATTGATACCTGCATTGGATGCATCCGCTTTGGTTCCTCCATTCTCTTTGTCTACAACGATGAGTCGACTGTATTTCGGACTGGTAGATTTGAAGAGTCTTCTGAACGGTTTGGTTTTGATTCGCTCAATATAGGCATAGGGCACTTCTATCAGTTCGTAATGTTCAATCATCTTCTTCAACGTACTGTCCGTGCTTCCGTCATTTACAATCACCACCTCGAAAAGCGGGTATTCCAATGCGAGCATAGAGTTCACGTTATCAATGATTGTCTTTTCTTCATTGAAAGCAGGGGCAATTACCGAAATACCCGGTGTATAGGGAGATTCCTTAATCGTTTTCCGCATATAGCTTTCCACATAGTAATCTTTTCTCCGTTTCAGAGAAATGAAAGAGAGGAAGGCGAATGTGACGAAGAATATCGCCAGCATACTCGTATAAAAGAATACGAAATAATTGAAGAATGTAAATATTATATCTCTCATATTCTCTAAATTAACTGGTTGATTAACGGATGCTTGGTATGGGCAAACAATATAGCTGTGTGGGAATCAGCTTTTCTCTCCAATTGATCGAATGTTTTTCTTCCCATTGAACTGTATTCATAGAGGGCTTTCAGGATGATACGTTTTGTCCCCCAGTTGTCTGCTTCATCATAAGCATTGTAAAGAAATCCTAATGCCTTATCTGTTTTCAGATCTGCAACAGCCGAAATGATTTGTCGCTTGACTTCTTCCGGTTGCACATGATACATTTCAATCAGCTTGGGCTCGATCTCTTTATATTTTAGCTTTCCTAAAGTTCTGATCGCTTCGCCCCGGATTTCGGTAGAGCGTGCGTTGATTTGTTTAGCCAGAATGGGAGCACTATCGGTTTCATTATATAACCGGATTTCGTTGATAAAGAATATCTTAACATTCTCTTCGGCCGAAGTATTCACCCATTTTATAAAGCTCGGTGTGTTATATCCCACCTTCTTGCGGTGTTCCAAGATGGCATGCAATTCCATCATATCCCATTGTCTCAACTTCATGCCGATGTCTTCGTCGAAGAAACGGAACGGATCTCCCTGGCTTAGCCACATATAAGTGTAGCGTGCAGAGTTCCTCAATTCTATTTCACGATGATAGAGGAAGCGCACCAATACCGCTTCAGAGGCATATCCGTTGATGGATTGAATAAGTTTCAGCGCTTGTATCTTTGCTCTTTTGGAGCCGAATTGAAGTTCGCGTTCAAGGAAACGCGTGATCTGGAATACGGTTTGAATCGTTTGATAGTTTAGTTCGTTAATCTCATCTTCGTGTACACTCTTGATTTCTGTTAATAGTTGAGTGATAATACGTAATTCATTAGGCTTGGGACGTTTTTTCGTATCATACTGTAATCTGTCTGCGATTTCTTCTTCACTTAATGTGTTAGAATCTAGCGAGATAGATTTCATTTCCTCGTAATATTTGTCGAAAGCTTTGTTGTATCTTCGCTTCTCTTTCCGCCTTTTGAATATACCATATATAATATGGAATAGGAGAAATAAGTACGCAATAATACAAAACATTACAGCAATTGAGCATATTCTTATGATTAAAGGATAGCCAATAAACTTGTAATATATCCAATAGAAATAATATTCTATGTAATCTATACCATACAGTACTTGATCCATTTCCCTTGATATATTTATATATAGAACTTGTATATTCGGAATAAAAGTTCTATATTTGTTGTATTGAATGTTCTGTCTAATGCAAATATACGAAATAACTTGTATATATTATCCATTGTTCATGAACAGGCTTTTTGAGCCCTATTTTAGCTCTTGTGATTATTCTCGATGGAAAGGATTGAAATTACAAATAAAGGCAAGCAAAAAGCTATTAGGCGTTAAATATATTTTTGATAAGTTAACAAATGGAGCCTGAAAATAAGTGTGATAAGCCAGGTTCTCATGCGAAACAAAAACAAACAATAAATTTAAAAATTAAATTAAGATGAAAATTAAAAGTTTGATGTATGTCCTTATGGGGACAATGTTGGTTACTACTTCCTGCTCTGATAATGAGTTGGAAAAAGGTAACGATGGTTCGGGAACTGTTGACCCGGTAAATGCTTCTACACTTGTGAATGTATATTCCGATAAAAGTGGTTCTGAAGCGAGTCTGCTTGTGGGAGATGTATTAGTGAAAGATTCCCGTACTCTTACGTTGAATGTTCCTGCTGCTTGCGAGAAAGTGTATATGAAATACAATACAGTTTCGGGAACAGAGGCTACAAAAGAATTTGCTTTGTCTCCTGTTAGTCGTGGTGTAGATCAGAGTACTGGTTTCAATTTTGAAACAAACCGTCTGGCATCGGTAACTCTTGCGCTTCCTGAAGATGCAGTGCAGCCGACAAATGAAACGGACCAAGGCTATCTTTTCTATCATAACACAGGTGTGGTGATGTTCGAAGATGGTTGGCCTATTCAACTGGATTCATGGTATGATGAAGATTTCAACGATGTTGTATTCGAGTATGACTTGAAGGTGACTGAATGTCATAGTCAACAGATGATGGAGACTGTAGGAGGTAAAGAAGAATTGTTGTTGACTTTGGATGTTCGTGCTGTAGGTGGTATATACCCGACTGTGTTAGGTGTTGTACTGGATGGTTTGAAAAGCGAGTATGTTGATCGGATTACTGCAAGCCTTATACTAAAAGGTGGTCAGGGAACAATGACAGACTTAGCTAAAGAGGAACTTTCTACAAAAAATATAGTGAAAGTTGAAAATAAAAATTGGAATTGGAGTAATGATACTCGCAAAGAACCGCGTTTCGCAATATTGACAGTGGATAAAGCACAAGCGGAAGGAACTGTTATTACACTGGATGGTTTAACTTCTTTGATGGATAATAATCAGGATATGTTTCAGGTAACACAAGGAAAAGTAAGAGAAGGACTACCTATGTTGCGTGCTGAAGTTAGACTGATTGGTAAAGAAGGATTAACTGGAGCTGAAAGAGATGCTCAGCTTGCAGCATTTAGAGAGTTGATTTTAGATACTAATAGACAGAATTTCTTTATTAAGGTGAACGGTGGTAAAGAAATACACATGAGGGGTTATGCACCGACTTCTGCTTACAAAGCAGAATATGAAGCATTGGTTGCGGGTGACACTACACTGGATGCAAATGTTTATTATTCAAATACCAAAGGTTCCACTTGGGGAGTTAAACTTCCGGTTGGCACACGTCATGCTTATGAACGTGTACCATTTAGAGAAGCATATCCTGATTTTACTAAATGGGTAGATAGTAAGGGTGTTTCAAACCAGAAATGGTATGAGAACTTTGTTGATGAAAAAACTATAAGATATTGGTAATGCAAATTATCAGTCAATACGTTATTTGAGTTATTTTGTACAATTTGAACCCCTCTTTTTTCGAAAAGAGGGGTTTCTTTGTATTCGGAAGAATAATCTTTAAACTAATACCGTAATGACGAAGCGATTTTTTATAGGCTACAGTTTGATTACTTTTTTTCTCTTAAATAGTGTGGTGCTTTTGGCACAGCACAAAGCTTCTTTTGTGCAGCAATGGAAAATAGAAGATGCATCCCATGCTTTGCAAATAATAGAAAGTGCAGATACATTAGAATTGATAGTTCCGGACGGACTGACTATGTGGTATCGGCAACGATTGACGGGCGATTATGAAATAAGTTATCGTATTTGTATGGTGATGCAAGGTGGAAAGTATGACCGCTTGAGTGATCTGAACTGCTTCTGGGCTGCCAATGATCCTAAATACCCTGATGATCTTTTTGCCCGTAGTCAGTGGCGTGACGGCATCTTTAAAAACTATAACACATTAAACCTTTTCTACGTTGGATACGGAGGAAATGATAACTCAACGACCCGTTTCCGTCGATACAAAGGAGAATATTATGGAGTGGCAGATGACAAGGTGAAACCTTTATTGAAAGAATATACCGATGCCTCTCATTTACTCGTCCCCAATCAATGGTATGAGATTCGGATTCGAGTGGAAAAGGGAATCACAACTTATTCTGTGAATGATGAAGAGTTGTTCCGCTATACCCTTGCGGGTAGTGAAGGTGACGGATACTTCGGTTTACGTCTTTTGCAGAATCACGTACTCTTTACAGATTTTAAAGCGACTATACTTTGACTTATATACTGAAAACCTAATAAGACTATATTTCCATGATGAAACAACCTTTTACTAAATTTGGAGTGACAACTCTGTTTTCTCTTTTGTGTTCAGCATTCCTTCATGCACAAGTTGTAACAGATGAACGGATGTTTTCTTTTGAAGAACCGCAAATACCGGATTGTATCACCGCTACCCATTCCCGCCTGTCGGTATCTGATCTGCATTATAAAGATGGAAAACATTCGTTGGAATGGACATTTGAACCGGGTGGTATATTGGAACTCAAGAAAGACCTGAAGTTTGAGAAGAAAGATCCGACCGGCAAGGATTTATATCTTTCGGCTTTTATTGTGTGGGTTTATAATGAAGTTCCCCAAGATGAGACCATTGAGTTTCAGTTTCTGAAAGACGGCAAACGATGCACATCTTTCCCTTTTGGTATTAATTTCAGTGGTTGGCGTGCCGCATGGGTTTGCTATGAACGTGATATGCAAGGCACACCGGAAGAAGGCATGAATGAACTCCGGATTATTGCTCCAAATTCAAAAGGAAGCCTTTTCATCGATCATTTGATTACGGCTACTAAAGTTGATGCACGTCAACAGACGGCCGATCTGCAAGTTCCTTTTGTCAATGCCGGGACCACCAACCATTGGCTGGTTGTCTATCAACACTCGCTTTTGAAACCGGATATTGAATTGACTCCTGTAGACGATAAGCAAAGAGCAGAAATGCAACTGTTGGAAAAGCGTTTTCGTGATATGATCTACACGAAAGGAAAAACGACTGATAAAGAAGTAGAAACCATCCGCAAGAAATATGATTTCTATCAGATAACTTACAAGAACGGCCAAGTATCGGGAGTACCTATTTACATGGTACGTGCTTCAGAAGCTTATGAACGGATCATACCAAACTGGGATAAAGATATGCTGACTAAAATGGGAGTGGAAATGCGTGCTTATTTCGACCTGATGAAAAGAATTGCCGTTGCATATAATAATGCGGCAAATCCGGTGATTCGGGAAGAAATGAAGAAGAAGTTCTTAGCAATGTACGATCACATAACCGATCAGGGGGTAGCTTATGGTAGTTGTTGGGGAAATATCCATCATTATGGCTATAGTGTTCGCGGTCTGTACCTGGCATATTTTCTGATGAAAGATGTGCTTAGGGAAACCGGGAAACTTCAGGAAGCCGAACGTACGTTACGTTGGTATGCGATTACTAACGAAGTATACCCTAAACCGGAAGTTAATGGAATTGATATGGACTCTTTCAATACACAGACCACAGGACGCATTGCCAGCATTTTAATGATGGAAGATACACCGGAAAAACTACAATATCTCCGGTCTTTCTCCCGTTGGATTGATTTTGGTTGCCGTCCTGCATTGGGATTATCCGGTTCGTTTAAAGTAGACGGAGGTGCTTTCCATCATCGAAATAACTATCCGGCTTATGCTGTGGGCGGACTCGATGGAGCAACCAATATGATTTATCTTTTCAGCCGGACGGAATTTGCTGTTTCCGAGTTAGCTCATGAAACAGTGAAAAATGTACTGTTGACCATGCGTTTCTATTGCAATAAGCTGAACTTCCCTCTTTCCATGTCCGGTCGTCATCCGGATGGAAAAGGTAAACTGGTTCCTATGCATTTTGCTATGATGGCTCTAGCTGGTTCTCCCGATGGAAAGGAGGAATATGATAGTGAAATGGCTTCTTCTTACCTCCGTCTGATTTCAGACCCAAGTATTGAAAATGACTCTCCCGAATATATGCCTAAGGTTTCAAATGCTGAAGAACGTAAGGTGGCAAAACGTCTTGTGGAGAAAGGTTTCCGTCCGGAACCGGATCCGCAGGGAAATATAGCGATGGGATATGGTTGCGTCTCTGTCCAACGTCGTAGCAATTGGTCGGCTGTGGCACGCGGACATTCCCGTTATCTATGGGCGGCAGAGCATTATCTGGGAGCAAATCTATACGGTCGCTACCTGGCACACGGCAGTTTGCAAATATTGACTGCTGCACCGGGACAGACAGTAACTCCCGCCACTAGCGGCTGGCAGCAGGAAGGTTTTGACTGGAACCGTATTCCGGGAGTGACATCTATTCATTTGCCATTGGAGCAATTGCAGGCTAAGGTGCTCAATGTGGATAGTTACTCTGGAATGGAAGAGATGCTTTACTCCGACGAGGCTTTTGCCGGTGGTTTGTCTCAACAGAAGATGAATGGTAATTTCGGAATGAAGTTACATGAGCATGATAAGTACAACGGATCACATCGGGCACGTAAATCTTACCATTTCATCGATGGAATGATTGTCTGTCTTGGTTCGGATATTGAAAATACAAATACGGAGTTCCCGACAGAAACGACTATCTTCCAATTGGCAGTTACTGATAAAGCAGGGCATGATTATTGGAAAAATTATCAAGGAGATAAGAAAGTATGGGTGGACCATTTGGGAACGGGTTATTATGTTCCAACTCCCATCCGGTTTGAGAAGAACTTTCCTCAATACTCGCGAATGCAAAATACAGGAAAGGAAACAAAGGGTGATTGGGTTTCTTTGGTTGTAGATCATGGAAAGGCACCGAAAAACGGAAGTTATGAATACGCTGTTCTGCCTCAGACGAATGAAACTCTGATGAAGAAATTTGCAAAGAAGCCCACTTATAAGGTATTACAGCAAGACCGGAATGCACATATTGTAGAGTCCGTTTCCGAACAGATCATTTTTTATGTGTTGTTTGAAACTCCTGAAACGACATTGCCGGGTGGTTTATTACAACGTGTGGATACTTCCTGTCTGGTTATGATTCATAAAGGATCTGCTGATAAGATTAAGTTGACGGTGGCACAACCGGATTTAGCTTTGTATCGCGGTCCAAGCGATGAAGCGTTTGATAAAGATGGGAAACGCATCGAACGTAGTATCTATTCACGACCATGGATTGAAAATGCCAGTAGTGAAATACCTGTGACTGTAACGATAAAAGGGCAATGGAATGTAGAAGAAACTCCGTTTTGCAAGGTGATTTCTTCTGATAAGAAGCAAACAGTTTTGCAGTTCAGTTGTAAAGATGGTGCTAGCTTTGAAGTGGAGTTAAGGAGATAAAAGTCAGACAATAGGAGATCATTTGCTTTTCCTGATAGGGGAACACTAGTTTCTCTTGGAGAAACCATAGTTTCCATGCCGTTGAAACTATTGTTTCTCGGTGCTGAAACTACAGTTTCCCAATGCTGAAACTTTAGTTTCCCGGTACGAAATGTACTGTACTGGATTTAGTTGACAACTTCGCTTGTTATACCTAAGTTAGTTTACTCAATATTTTTTAAAACCTAAATAAGTTTACTTGTCCCTTTGTAATTCCTGTATAAGTTGTCATTTTAGATATTTTGCAAAATTATGTATCTTCTCTTATAAGTGCAAGACTTCGGGCTGTAAACTTTCATTAAACAACAAAAACTCTTCGCTCGGGGATCGCCCTAGCGGCAACCTTAGATTTGCAGCATCAAAATATTTATCTTTGAATTGATATTGAAA